>Ga0210248_100038_pt1 | contig 96236 bp, 80 predicted proteins | sample ChrtobMetP3_32mM_FD_155493 | JGI IMG/M metagenome (GOLD analysis project Ga0210248, IMG submission 155493) | Chrysochromulina tobin associated microbial communities from unialgal haptophyte culture, Seattle, Washington, United States - P3_32mM | ecosystem: Host-associated > Algae > Haptophytes >...
CGTCCGTCCAAATGATTGGGATGCCGTCGGAGGTGACGGGGACGAGCTTGTCGATGGTGTTGGATAGCGTGCTATCGCCGTCAGTAGACATGAAGGCGAAGAGGTTGTGGATCGGGACAGTCCACCGTATACCACGTCGATGAGCGTGTGAAGCGCACGCTAGCGAGACACCGGAACAGGTCGGTGTAGGTGAAGGAAGCCTTCGTACCGTAAAAATAACAACTACCAACTCAACGCCGGAACACTAGGGCCGCGTTGGGAACCTATACACTCGAGGACCGCGCTCAGACGCTTGGCGGCGGCGCGCTGTGCGTGCGCGGGTGGCGGCGGCGGTGAGAGGGCGCACCAGGAGGTCAGATATGATTCACAGTGACATTCACAGCTCGTATGCGACTGCCTTTCCGGGCGAAAAAGGTGTTCGTGACGGTCGCACGGTCCCAAGTCATGTCCAAGTCGCTGGCCTCGCTCTTGCACGAGTACTGCGTAATGCGCCCTGGCTGGAGCGTGAGCTACGTCGACGTGAACCCGAGCGGACACTCAAGCGACCTCGAATCCCTGCTCGTAGAGCCTGTTCAACAACAGCCGACCCATCCATTGTACAAGACGCGGCTGTGCACGCATATAGGTCCATGCCCACGTGGTGATCGCTGCCCATTTGCGCATGGGCCGAGCGAGTTACGCGCGCCGAGAACGGCTCTTTCAGCACCAAGCTATCAGTTCGCAGTTGCTCTGCAACGGCCAGATCAACACACGCTTGAGTTCTGCAACCTCGATGGACATCCACAAAAGTCAGAAGCCAAAGCGGACTGTGCCGCTCAGTGCATCCGTGCCCTCGGTCTTAAAGTCGCAGGGAACAAACTCGTGGACGATGACTCCTGGGTCACCGCAGGCACGCGGTCAGAGTCACCGCCGCTCTTCAGCAGTGCTTCGCTGCAGCACCACCCCACGCAGGATGGTGGCGCGAGGCCACCGATTCCTGCATGGAGGAAGCGCCAGCTTATTGAGTTGGTGGGCCGGTTGAACAAAAGTGAGACCGTGCGTGAGGCGGCAAGGGACGGATATGACCGATGGATAGCATGCATTGGTGGCATGTTTGGCTCTTCTGAGCCAAGGCTGGCACAGGCCCTGCGATTACATTACGGAAGCTTCAAGGAGTTTGTCAGCGTGCACGCCGGTCAGATCCCGCATCCAAGGCCTCCGGCACCGGTCGCATCACAGGACCACTCGGTGAGCACAGGTATCGTGAATGCCGGTGCTGCCGCTATCACCGATTTTGGTGCAACACGCGTTGCCATGCCTGCGGAATCGACCGCCGCGGGAAACTCGGGCATCGACCAGTTCGTCACGCTGCTATGCGCGTGGATCCGGACCAGGGGCGAGCAGCGCGTGACTGCCGCGCAGCTCGGCGATTTCTACGCCGCGCACCCTTCGGTAGACCGCTCTGTGCTCCCGGCGAACAAGAAGCTCGAGTATCTTTGCGGCCACGCTGAGGCACGCGGGCGCCTCTGGTTTCAGAATGACCCTAACGTCTCCGGCGGCGGATGGCTCGAGGCCGCACCGATTGAGAGTACCGACGATCCTTTGATCGTTTGGCTGACGTCAAATAGGAATTTGCACTTACCCGGAGAAGAGTTGCAACCTATGCAACAGCCACACCCAGCGGTCCTCGACCTTGTTCAAGCAGCCGGACCAGGCGGCATTGAAGTGGTCACGCTCGTTGGACAGCTCGAGCTGGGCCTGCGCCTTCGCAAGACAATCAAGACGTTCCGCTTAGTCGTATACCTCAAGGCGTGTCCTGCTGTTTTTCACGTGTCCGAGACAGCTGGAGTTGCAGGCATCATCCATAGGGTCCATGCACTGCATCTGGTGAGACCGAGCTCCTCAGCTGCATGGCAGCATGCGTCGCGGTTCACGCGAACTGACTCTGACGTGGCAAGCAGTCTTGACGCTATCTACGAGTTTCTTGACAGCCAAGGCATCAACCTGCAGACGATTGAACTCATGACGCCCAACGAGCTCGTCGGACTTGGCCTCGCACCCGACGATGCTCGACGTGTACTCTCTGAAGCCAGGCATGGTGGCGTGGAGGAGTACGATGGTGACGTCTACGCAGATCTCGAGGCGGCAGAATCTGCAGAGATTGCCGAGCTTCGAGGGCAAAACGCCTCTCTGCAACAGCGCGTGAAAGAGTTAATGCAACGCTGCTCGGATTTGCAGCTGCGCGTGAGCGTCCTTGAAGAGGCCCGGATGTGCTGCATCTGCATGGAACGCAAGCGCGACATTGTGCTCATGCCGTGCATGCATGCCATGTTCTGCAGCACGTGTCTGCGTGGATCCGCGCGAGTGACAATCTGCCCAACCTGCCGAGGCCCGATTGCTGGGCTGATCGAGTGTCGCTTTGACATGATCGATGAAGAACAGCAACAGGTCTAGGAACAAAAGCCTTCAGAATTTTAGGCGCGTCGCGCCGTCCGGTCGGCGCGTCACGACTCGGCACTCGCGTGACGCTCGTGTACAGGTCTGTGTAGCGTTGAGCTCTAGTGGCCTCTCTACTCATAGCATATAGTTTGAAATTTGCGCGTAGCCGAGGGCAATAAGAAATTCGGTCACATCACACATGTGTCACAAAAACTGAAGGAGAGCAGAAAAGACAAAGCCGTTGGAGGAGATGATCATCTTCATTGCCGAGGGCCCGTACCCTCCCACCACGAGCGCCCTGGAAGCGCCGCGCTGAACTCACCGACTCGCTTGAGCGAGATGACTCGCCCGGCTTGATTAGTGACCACGTGGCCCCCGAGCTCGGTGCGCGTGAAGAGCTCGTCAGGAGCGTCGGTGGCGCCTACGGGAACGACTGTTCCGACCTGCTCCATCGAACCAATAGCAGCCATCTTCTGTGCAATGCGCTCCGCTAGAGCAGCAACGAGTGCCTCCCGTCTCGCGATCACTGCAGCTCCCTCGTGCTTTAGGCGGGCAGTCTTTTCCTCGACCATCCTCGCCTCGGACTCAGCCGCAGAGCTGCGCTGTGCGATCGCTGTGTTCGAAATCGCGTATTGCGCGAGTGCGGTGTCAATACTGAGCATATACTCTTCCTCAATATACTTGGAGAGCTTTGCGCGGCGCGCAGAGCGACGCGCTGCGCCTTCTTCCATTGGCTCGGATGTGAGCGCAGTTGTAGCGATTGGATTGTTGCCTTGCACGGCAACAGGAGGGAAGGCGGTGCCTTCTGAAGTACTAGCGGTGTGAACTGGATTGGCTGTGGCAGAGAGCCGTTCGACGAGCTCGCTCTTCTTGCCTGAAACCGGCAAACCCGCTGCCCGCAGTCTGACCTTGAGCTGCGCGACTGTGAACATGGACAGGTCCTCTCCAGGACCACCAGCATTCATGTGAGTGGCCACGCCACGGTGTACTAGTATGCAGTCGGCCCGTATTGCATTTGCAAATGCCGCTGCCGCGGCCGAGAAGCAGCCAACCAGCAAAAACAGCCGCATCTACGTCCGAAATCTTCGTCGCGAACCTTCGGCGTTCCTGCCATGAACCACCGTGTGAACGGTGTCGATTGATCCCAACGGGAGATACACGTGGCAGATTGTGTACTATACTCGGCACCCCTGCACCTCGGGGGGAGTCGCTCGAAGCGCAATGTCGCGCAAGGTGTCGAGCTCTCCGTTGAGAGTAACGTAACTCCACGGTCTCCGCGCCTTAATAATTCACACACATCACACACACACACACATCTTAACTCTCTCTCTCTCTGTGTGTGTGTGTGTGTGAATTTAAAACAGGACCACACAGTGTACTACAGCGGCGCTCATGCGGGCGCGTCCCCGGGGGCGCGCTTACATGACTACTGGCAACAGGCCAGCAAGCGGGGCGCCGTTAAGGAGGTGAGATTTCCTGGATTGTGTGTGTGTCTCTCTCTCAGGGACTCTCTCTCAGTCGAGGAGGACCTTGACCGCAGCTTTCCTCTCGATCCCGCTCCCGGCCGCGCGCTCATCCGCGACCTCGACGAGGAGCGCCTTCGTGGCCTCGTCCAGTGAATTGAAGCGCACATCGACGAAGACGAAGGCTGCGTTGGTGCGCAACGCCTCGGCGACAGCCTTGCCGCCCTTGAGCCCGATGATGTTGCCGCCAATATCGAGCGCCGTAAGCGTGGCGCTGCCGCCAAAGGCGTCTCCGATGGCCTTGCCCCCCTGCGGCCCGATGCCATTGTAGCTCACGTTGAGCTCGCGCAGCGAGCGGCTCGCGCTTGCTGCCTGCGCGACGAGGCTGATGCCTTCAATGGAGGCGGCTCGCACTCCGTTGATGTAACTTACCCCAAGACAGTTCTGGCTCAGGTCAAGGGTAGTGAGCGAGCTGTTGGCCACCAGCGCGTCCGCTAAGGCGCCAATGCCCATGGGAGAGTATTCGCCTTCAAAGCGCCCATTGTCGAACCAGACGCCGCACAAATGGTTGGACGCAAGGTTGAGCTTGAGCAGCGACGTGCTCGCCCTGAGACCCTCGGCGAGCGGCAGCGCCTCGTGTGGCACGAGCGTGTTGTGCGCGAGTGCGACTGTGGCGCACCCCAGCAGCAGCTGCGAGATCGCGAGCAGGCTCGTCGGCCGATCTCCTGCGATCTTGCTGTTCAGATCCAGCAGCTGGGCGCTCTCGCCCACGGCCATGAGTAACCCTCGCCCAAAGGCCTCGCCCATTTCCATGCCGAGTAGAAGCGTGTTGCGCCACCATGCGTCCCAACGCCACGGCGCGGCAGCGCTCGCGGGCAGCCGGCGGCCGAGGCAGATGGCGCACGCAGTGTAGTACTCTTGGAAGGAGAGGTGTGACGATTGCATCTGGAGCGGCTCGAGCTGAAGCAGCTTGAGCAGAGGCAGCCTGTCCTGCGTCACGCGCACGCGCATCGCACGGAGCGCTTCGAGCGTCACGGGTGGAAGCTGCTCGCACGCCGCACGTACCGCCGACCGCCGCTGCTGCCGCTGCCTTGCCTCAAAAGCACGTCCTGACTGCTCGTCGAGGCCCGACGAGCGGAAGTCGCTCTCGCGCAGCTCCTCACTGCTCGTGCCGTCGACGAAGCGCACACGGAACGGGCGGGCGCTCACGACGCCACGCTTGCCCACGCACGGGCCGGCGAGCACCTCGACGTAATGGCCCTGCTCGGCGCGTCCCTCAAACGGAGCCATGTCCGCTCGGATGGCATGGAGCACGTTGGGCCTCACCAGCCCGAGTGCCGCCTCATCTAGGACTGTTTCGTCAATGATGCGCCGCTGCATTGCATGCGCCTCGAAGAAGGTCGCTTGGAGGAGCGCGCCGAGCTGAGCGAGGGCGGCCTCGTTGCCGGTCTCGGAGGCAGAGCTCTGCAACTCATCCACCTGCTCGGCGCAGGACGCCGCGGCGGCCGCGGTTGTGGTGCTGCCATCAATGACGCCAAGATCACGAGCGCTGACACCGCTGACGCCGCTCATCGTGGCCACATGGCAATCGCGTGTGACGATCAGTCCCTCGCGCTCAAGCACAGAACGAGTCGCAAGGTCATACAAGGCGACCGTGGTGGGCATCGCATCGATCAGCTCGGCGGCCTCGGCACCTCCGTCCGCTCTGACGTTGCCGCCGCCGACGCGCTTGGCCATCCCATCGCGCTTGGCCTGGGAGAACGGTTGGCGCGATTGGAAGATGGTGAGGACCACCGAGAGCATCCACGGATTTCCGGAGACTCGCTGGCCAGTCTCGAGATCGACCGGCACCTTGTCCCTTAGGTATCGTTCCAGAACCGCGCTGCCGGCGGCCGCACCGGCGCTGGATGGAGCACCGCCTGCCACGCCGCCACTGCCCGCCACGCCGCCCACAGCTAGCTTGCCACCCACGCGCCGTTGAATGACCTCGAGCTGCTGTGAGTCAGAGAGCGGGGCGAGGCGCAGCCGCACAAAGTGCTCCGCGAAGAGGTCCCCCCGAAGCCCCGCCGGGCGCGACGTCACCACCATCGTGTGGCCCTGTGGAGCGAGAACGTCGACGATGTGGCGTTCGATGGCGGCGCGCGCCGTGCCACCCTCGTCGAGCCCATCGATGAGCAGAAGCGCACGCCTCGCGAGCATCGCCTGGCGCAAGAATCGATAGATGTCGGTACCCGCGCCGTACTCGCTCTGCAAGAACGCATCGACCCAATTCCACGAATGCGCAAAGAGTGTCCGGCTGCGCGGCTGGCTCAGCTTCGCTTCGAGCTCGTGCGAGCGCACGAGGATGGGCACGAGAGCGCACTGCTCGTCACGGATCATCCCTGTCACCAGCTGCGAGAGTAGGCACGTCTTACCCTCATACGGGCCCGCCGTGAGCAGCACGCACGCTGGTCGGCGCGAGTTGGCCGCGCGGCATCGCGTCGCGTGGGCCGCTTGGAGCCACGCAGCAAGGCTCGTGACATCCACAACGCTCTCGACCTCATCACTATAGTCACTGGGAACTCCCCGCACGCCGGAGGCGGTGGCAGCGTGCAGGAGGCCCCACAACCCACGTTTCCCCGCCTGCTCCGATGCCCCCGCTGTTGCCTGGGCGGCTGAAGCCCACGAGCCTGCTTCGGGTGCAGCAGAAGAGGAGGAGGCGGGCGCGGTAGTGGAGGCGGTCGTGGCGGCTGCTGCCCGCTGTCGATCCCTAAACAAGGTAGTCCCCGCTTCTTCCATGACGATCTCAATGGGCACGCACTGCTCAAGCACATCGAGTCGACGGCCAGAGAGACCATCGACGAGGGTTGCATGCTGCACGCGCATCGTGCGCGCGTGACGGGCGCGCACGTGGTCGAACCTGATGGTAGGCAGGTCGAGCGGCCCGTGGTTCCATGGATTGAGCACGAGCGACAGCTCGTGCCCGTCCGCTGTACGGACGACGTGTTCCCCCATCGGGCGACTCGCCTCTGGAGCAGCCATCACGGTTGCGTCGACCCACGTGTCACCGGGCCCCGCTACGATATCAGGGCAGCCTGCGTTGGTGCGGGGGGGCGCGGCGACATGGCGTTCGCCCTTTTTTGCCGCCGCCGTCGTCGCCTTGACGTCGGCTCCCGCCTCGCTCGCCTTCAACGTGCTGACCCCACCCGCCCGCCCATCGATGCGCACCATGAGACGCTGCCCAGCCGCATAGGCTCTCACGCCCGCTGCGCCTGTCTGTCGAAGCCGCTGCCACGCCCACGCCTCCACCACTCTCTCGAGCTCGCGTCGGTCGACGGTCACTGCCACGATGAGCGCCGCGTGGATCACTCCGATGGACGCGGCCATGTGCGCCGCCGCCGCGTGCGCGAGCGCCCTCTCCTTCGCTGCAGTCGCCTTAGCGGCTGCCTGCTCGGCGCTGGTGGCGACTTCACATATCGCGTGCGCCATCTGGACCGTCTGCTCGACCGCCATCTGCGCGGCACTCACCTTTTCGCGCGCCGCCTGCGCCGCCTTGGCCGCCTCGTCCGCCTTCATTGCAGCCATGTTGAACCCACCGCCGCGCTTGGGCGCGCCGGCACCCAGCTTGGCGCCCATCTCGGCCGCCTTGGTGACAGCAGCTGTGAGCTCAAGCGCCTTGGCCTCGGCCACATCGCGCTCGTTCCGTGCGGCGACCGCCTTCTCCTCGTCCGCCGCTGCCTGCTTCTCGGCAACCTTGGCCGAGGCTCTCCGCTGCTCCGCACGCTCGATGGCCGCCACCTCCTCCTCCTTGGCCGCCGTCGCCATCCCCTCTGCAAGATTCGCCTGTGTGAGAGCGTCGGCCGCGTCGGCCTTGGCCTTTCTGATGCGCTCAATGAGGGATACGATCGGCAAGCGGAGCGGCTCCGACGCGTTCTGCAGCCTCGTGAGCTCGCGGCAGATCGCATCCGATGTCTCGCGAATCTTGGCATGCGTCCCTGGGCCCGTCCACCCGCCGCTCTCGCCGCCGCTCTTGCCCCCGCTCTTGCCGCCCCTTCGACCATCGCTTCGCTCATCGTCATCATCGTCGCTCTCGTCGTTACCACCCTTGATCATACGCTTGGGCGTGCGTTGCATGCCACCGCCGCCCTTTGCCTCGTCCGCGATCGCGCCGTCGGCAGGTGGGATCATCGTCACCAAGCTGACGAGCTCTTGCAGCACGCCGTAACTTATGCGCATGTCTGCAAGCACCGCCTCGATGGCATCGGCCGGCGGCACGTGCCAGGGCAAGACTGCATGGCTCAATCCATCAAGTGTCAACCTATGCTCGACGCTCGTGTCGCCAAAAAGTGGCCGGGCCGTCTGCGGCTTTGTCAGCGCGGGATGGGCCTCCGGAAGCGCCATGGATGGCTGTGCCGACGGGTCCGAGGCACGGATGCCGCCACCTCTGATGAGCTGGGGGTCGAGTGACACGCTGCCGCCGCCCTCCTCCTGCTCGCCCACGTGCGCTACCACGGAGCAGAGTTTCGTCGAGCCTTCGGAGCCCGCAAGCCGCGACTCTGGGTCGTCGAGCATGGCGACCCTCTGCCCTGCGGCCAAGCGCACCTCTTGCCGTCGCACCGTGCCGAGCTCGGGCGGGATTGTGGGCGGCGTGGGCAGGGCTGTGTGCAGCATCTGTGCGATGGAGCGCGCCATGTGCCACGCGAGGCGCTTCTGCCACTTGCCGAGTGTGGGCAGCAGTAGCCGACGCAGCGCACCACCCAGCATCGGGAAGAGCAGGTTGGCAATGTGGAGGTCGCTCGGGTTGCATGTAGCGGAGGACTCGCAGTGGGTACCAGGGGGAGGCTCCGGGAGGGAAGAGCCACGAGCGAGCTCCGCCGCGAGCGCCTCTGCCTGCGAGCTCTTGGCCGTCAGCTCGGTGGCGAGGGAGAGCACCGTGATGCAGAGCTTGAAGCAGTGCTGAGCGTGCGCTGTCCACTCGGCAGGGGGTGAGCGATGGCCGAGCTTCCAGAGCTGAGGCGTTGTGCTGCTGGTGCCGCCCGTTGTGTTCACCGGCCCGTTGCTGCCGCATGCATTTGCCATCCGCCGTCGAGCAGCTGCAGGGGATGCATCGACTTGCATGCCCCCATGCTCCGCGCGGACATGAGCGCTCTTGTCCTCCGTGCTTGGCTGTTTGCTCTCCTCGGCTGTGGCAGGGCTGTCAGCAAGCAGGGCGTCCACAACGGCAGTGGCCTCTTGCAAGCGTCTCAGGCTGCCTTTCTCGTCTGCGATCCTCGGCAAGATTCCCCACAGCTCATCATCGTTCGCACAGCCGGCGTGCAGGGCGCCGATGCTCTCGCACTCTCGGAGGTGCACGCGCAAGCGCACGGCCGCCGCCTCACTCAGCTGGAACTGCTCGCAGAGCTCGTGCGCCGAGGCGCCGCGGAGCTCGGAGAGCTCGAGAGGCACCGGTTGCCACTCGAGCAGCATCTCGCACACGAGCGAGGCCGCATCGAGCAGCGGGCTCGTCGCGGGCAGATCTGCAGCGCTGAAGTCGAGGAGCCATACCATGCCGCGCACGTCGGCGAGGATGGCCGAGGAGCACAAGCTGCCGTGCTGCAGCACCTCGAGCGGCCGCCAGCCGTGAAGCCAGGAGGAGGAGGGTGGCAAGCGCGAGCCCGTAGTGTCGTGGGCACTCCTGTTGCTATCCGTGCGAGGGGAAAGCTTCTCCCCGCGCGCTTGGGTGGAGATTCCGCTATCGCCGCTGCCGACGCCGACGCCGATGGTGCATGGGCGCTGGCGCGGAGTGGCGTTGGCGGCCCGCAGGTTGCGGGGGGAGAGCAACTGTCGTAGGCTAGAGGATCTCGGAGAGGGCGACGGTGAGGAGCGGGAGCGAGGAGAGCGTCTTGGAAGGGAAGGTGAGGATCGTCCAAAAAGGGAAGGCCGTGGTGAGGATTCAAAAGATCCCCTCACCACGGCCTCACTGCTGATTGGAGGGGGCACCGGCAGCGTGAGCGCTCGTAGCAGCGGCGGTGGCGGCGGCGGTGGGGGCGGCATCGGCAGCGTCCGGGACGCCGGCGTCGGAGGTGCCAGCACGGCTGGTGAACTGCGGCCGAATGCAGATCCAAACGCGAGGAGCTCGTCGTCGTCGTCGTCGTCGCCGAGGGACAGTAGCGTGGCCCTTGCAGCAGCGGCCATGTACGCAGCGTTTGAAGCGGCCTGCGATGCAGCGGTGGCGGCCGCAGCAGCGGCGGCGGCGGCGGTGGCGGTGGCAGTGGTGGCGGCGGTGGCGGCGGCGGTGGCGGCGGTGGCGACGGCGTGAGCGTCCGGTGCAACGCCCCCTGAGCTCTGAGGCGACCTAGGAGGCACGAGGGGGGGCGATAGGAGGCTGCTACTGGCCAGCGAGGTAGCGAGCACGCGAGGGCTGAGCGCATTTGCGCTGCCGCCACGATGCGCGGCATGGCCTCTTTGGGGCGACCCCTCGGGCGACGTGATCCCAGCGGGCGCGCCGTCAGTGTAGATCGCATGCTGCAGCTGACCCGACGCTGCAGCTGACCAGCCGCGCGGTGTTGCGGCTGGAGTGAGCAACCTCATAGCCTCGGGCTGCCGCAGGCGGTGCAGCAGCTGCAGTAGCTCCACGAACGGTGAACATGCGATCTCGCCGATCTCGTCCGCCTCGGCCACGAAGGCGAAGCTCGAGGCGCTCGCCGCGTCGAGGTGGGCAGGGCACTGCACGTGCCCGTCAGCGCGGATCCGTATGCGGTGATCCGTCTCGCAAGTACCGGTAGCGCCCGTCTCGGAGGCCAGCTGCATCAGGCACGCCCGCAACGCCTCAGGCATCTGCGGCCACTCAGGTGGCTCAGCCGAGCTGATCGAGCTTAAGGGCGGCGGTGGTGGCCGGAAGAGCGCCGCCAGGAGTCCGGCCAGTCGGTGTGCCTCGACGTCAAGCAGCCCACCAGTGCTCGTGGAAGCCACGTTAGCACGCCGGGGACCCGCCATGGCTAGGTTGTTGAGCGGCCCGCCAGCGCCCCAGAGCTCGCGGAGGATGGCTTCGAGCCCTTCCGGAGGGAATGGGGTGCCTGGAGGGAATGGGGTGCCTGCTCCGTCGCGTCCTCGACTGCCACTAGCATGCTGGCCAGCGCCAGGCGCGGGATTGTCAGAGGTGATGGGATCAGCTGAGGCGAGGGCGGAGCTGCCATGAAGGCCTCCTTGCCGCCCGCCGAGGGCGCCGCCCTGGCCGTTGGCATTGCGATTGCCACCCGCACCATGGCCGCCGGCGTTGAAGGAGTTTGACGGATGCTGGCGCGAGTGCTGTGGCACGGGCGGCTGCAGTGCGCTGCATGCCTTGAGCATGGATTGGAACGAGGAAAGAAGCTGGGCGCGCTCGAGTAACTGCGTGTGGTACTCAGGCAGCGCCCAACACGCATTGGTCACGCTGAGCACCGCGCCGCCGCAGCTGCCGCGCCCTCCAGCCCTACGTAGCGTCTCAGCCGTCGTGGCGGCGCTGCCGTCGAGCCGTCGGCCATCGACGGCTGCAAAGAGCGGCCCGCGCACCACCTTGATGGCCGAATCCATTCCGATGGTGATCCCGAGCGACCGGATGCGCTCGGTCTCGGACAGCAGCACGCCAGCCTCCCCGAGCATCGCCAGCACTGGTTCGTACGGCGCACCCTGTGCATCGAAGCTCGCAGCACGCACGAAGAAGAGCGGAGCCAACGCAGCGGCGGAGGCGGCAGTGGTGGCGGTGGCGGTGGAAGCGACGGCAGCAGCAGTGGCGGGTGCGATGGCGGCGTGTGATTGGCACTGATGCAGTAAGGTCAGCTCGAGTCGGGCGCAGTGCCGGAAGAGCTGCTCGAGCAGATGGATCATCACCCAATCGAGCATCAGACCTCCGTTGCACTCAATCACGAGGCTGATGTACTCTGGAGGAAGCACACCATCGCCTTCCACGCCATCGCAGAGCAGCTGCCCCTCGATGCGGCCCTGCCAGAAGACGATCCCATCGGCCATCGCGCGGTGGACATCGATCCACACAAACGTGTCATAGGGACGAAAGGGGAGCTGCTTGCTGCCGCGGTCGACGTTCCTCTCTGCAGACATCGCCGCAGCTGCCTCAGCCGCATCGCTCTCACGTGAAGGCAGTAGCAGCCCGTTTTCCTCGTCGTTATAAACGGACGCCTCGGCGGCAGCAAGGTTGCTGCTGCTGCTCAAGCTGCTGCTGTTGAAGCTGCTGCTGAAGCTGCTGCTGAAGCTGCTAGCCGCTCTGCCGCTGCCTCGGCCCGCATGCGGGCCGCGTTCCTCCTCGCCCAGCATGCAAGTGCTCACCACGGCGCCCGATCCCTTCCCCACAGGTCGCCACCTGCCCGCATGCGTGCCGCGTTCGAGTCCTCCGCTGGCGCGGGCAGCTGCTTCGGCCGCACGCTCGAGCGGCGTGCGCACGAGGGGCGTCCGATGACGCAGCATGCGTGTGAGCCCGCCACGAAGGATCCTCGGCAGCTGCTCACCATACCATCCATGCACGGCACGCTCTGGAGCGCGCGCAGCAGACAGAGGGCTCGGCGCCCTCACGCTTCCTCGGCTGCCGATCCCGATCGTCGGGAGCGTGCGAGGCTCGCTAGCCGCCGGCGGCCAGCCAAAGGCAGCCGCCACCTCATTGGAGGTCCTAATAGGCATCAAGAGCTTAGCATCTCGGCGGCCAAGGCCATCAAAGGGCCGATAATACTGGCTCGCCACGATCGAGGGCGCTGCGAGCGCCTCACCGACGCTGCATTGGAATTGCAGATCGGGACGCAGTAGCGCTCCGCTGCCGCCGCCTGACAAATCGGCCGCTGCAGGCCCGGCGGCCATCGACGCGGCCGCCAGCACTCCACCGGCCGCCGCTGCGGCTTCCGACGAACCGCTGTGGGACCACGCTACCGGCGGAGCGAGGGATGACCTTCCCATGACAAGTCCATGTTCGTACGTGGCGAGCACGTCGCGCAGCATCGCCTCGGTGTACACGGGCGCGTCTGATGCGCAGGGCGGCGCGCGCACTTGCTCGGAGGGGCCAACGACGAGCTCGTGCAGCGCCGCGCTGTTGAGCTGTATCAAAAGTTGTTCGAAGCTCACCCAACCATCACTTATGTCGAGCGTGGCCCAGGCGGCACTGGGCACGATCGACGCGGGCGGTGGCGCTCGCGGCGCGCGGTGGCGCATGAGCTCGTCCAGCAGCATCGCGCAGCGCACGTGCGGGTCGACAGCCGCGGCTGCCGAGGGCTGCGGCTCCGCACCGCCGTCACGCTTGGCTCCGGTGCTGCGTCGACGAACTCCGCTCGGCTTGCCGACAGCGCTGTTGCTGCCCTGCTTCTTTGGCGATGTGCGCGCCGGGTGCGCGGATGCGCGGAAGCTTGCTCGTGGCGAGTCGCTCGTGGCAGCTCGCGCGCGGAAGCTCGCTCGTGGCGAGTCGCTCGTGTCCCACGCGCTCAGGCCTACACGCGCACCTGTAGCGGAAGCGTGGTTGCTGACGCTGAGGACAATGCTCGTTTGGGAACGGGCGAGCCCGGGCTTGGCGAGGCTGCTACTGCTGCTGCTGCGACCACTCGGAGGCGGCCACGCCGGGCTGCTGTGCCGACCCGTGCCGTGCTGCCGCTTTGAGGCCTTGGCAGCGGGGGTCGTTGCACCGGCCTCTGGCTGGGTGGCGGCAAGTGGCTCTGCAGTGGCTTTCGGGCCCACATGCACGTCGAGCGTTGGGATAACAATGATGATGTCGTTGGTCATTTCGGGAGGGGGCAGTGGTGCCGTCCAGCGTGGTAGCACGGCCGGGTGCTGCCACATCTACGGCAAGTACTGTCTTTTCGGGAGTTCTCGATCCAATCTCTGGTCTTCATGAAATGATGCGTCGTGGTGCATGCAAGTACCGGTAAGTCAGTAGGGGTTGCCTCTGCTCTCAAAAACTCTCAACATGAACTATAATAAGTGTCAAAAGAAGAAAAACCATTCATCCGTATCACAATCACTGCGGCGAGCTGCCTGCGCCGCCAAGCAGCGTGTTGGGCAGCGCGAGGCCTGCCGCCGCGATGCGACGCTCGGTCTCCTCCCACAGAGCCTTCCGCGCCTTCCCCGTCTCATCAGCGCACGCGGCGTTTGGCATGGCGAGGGCGCAGTCCATCAAATAAGCGCCGGCCGGCAGAGCCTCGGCGGGCGCAAGGCAGGCATAGAGCTGCGTCGACGCGCCTTGCGCCTCGTCCTTGTCGCAGTATACCTTGCTGATCAGCCACGTCGCCAAAAAGTTGCCGTGGCGCCAGAGCGGCGTGGCGATCACGCCAGGATGCAACGACACGCTCACGATCTCTGAGTTTGCCTTGAGCAGCTCGTCCGCGAGGCCCTTGGCGAAGAGGATGTTGGCGCCCTTGCTCTGCCCGTACGCCCCCCACTTGGTGTACTTGCGCCGCACAAAGTCGAGGTCGGACGCGTCGACTTCCCCCATGCCATGGGCAATCGACGCAACTGTCACGACGCGGCCGTCGGGCTCCATGAAGGGCAGGAGCAGGCGGGTGAGGGCAAAGTGGCCGATGTGGTTGGTGCCGATCTGCAGCTCGAAGCCTTGCTTGGTCTGCTGCTGCGGACACGCCATGACGCCAGCATTGTTCAGTAGCAACGAGATGGACCTCTCCGTCTCGGCAATTTCCTTGTGTGCCGCCGCGATCGAGTTCAGATCAGCGAGGTCGAGCTGCTGCACCCGAGCCCGTGAGGTATCGACACCCTCGAGTGATGCGAGTGCGGCCCGTCCCGCGTTCGCATCGCGAGAGCACAGCACGACACGGCACCCGGCCTTAAGCAAAACTGCGACGGACTGCAAGCCGAGTCCCGAATTCCCCCCCGTCACTACTGCGGTGCCTCCCCGTTCGACATATGATGGAAGGCCTTTGGCACGGTACTTGGCCAGGACGTCGCTGCCCGTTGACTTGGGTCCGAGGGCGAAACCGGTTTCACGGAACTTGGCTAACACATCGCTGCTCGTTGACTTGGGCCCGAGGACGACACCGCTTGCAGCAGAGAGACCCAGGATTGCGACAGATGCGTGCAGCCTCCGTAGCATGTTTTTCGAAGAGGCGTGTGAACGAAGCCCTTCACGTTCACGTTAAATTGCCATCTGCAACGAAGCCCTTGATGTGAATTGCGGTGTGCATGTTGTTGTTGAGGGGCTCATGAGTGCGTCAAGGTGGTCCTGTCCCGGGACGCGGGAGCTCGGTGTCATCCCGTAGGAATCCTAGGTGTAGGCTAGAGAACACCATGATGGTGCCGAGGACCGTCACAGCCAAATATCTTTAGTAAAATATTTAAAACCGACTCGGACACTGTGCCCAGCGCTCGGAGACAGAGCTCAACAAAAAAGACCACCCTGCAGTCCGCCCCGGAACGATGCAAAACGAGAGCCACAGGCCACAACGACACGCACAGACCCACAGAGTCGCTGCTCGCACACGGCCACGCACAGACGCACACGACGACGTCGTAAAACCAGCGAGTCATCCAGCACGACACACACATGGTCACATGCTGAGGTTGGCGCATCATGACTCAGTGCAGAGCTCCTCGTCACGCCACGGACAGAAGGGCGCTGTTTAGCACCTCTCTGCAGCCCTGCACGATTGGCCAAGCTCCTGGATGTCCTCGTACAGCTGATCCCCAAACTGGGCCAAGGAGCCTTCAGCGAAGCGCGAGAGCACCGAGCCAGCGCTGAGCATCGGCGTGCCCATTCTGTCCGTGCCGAGCCACGCCACGTAGACGTGGGGCGCGCACACTTCGCTCTCGCTCGTGCAGCCGTTTTGCGGGATGCGCGCGTAACAGTCCTTGCATTGTTCGCCACCTGGGCACACAATGTCGGTGCGGTCGTGTAGGCACGTCACAACAGTGGATCTGGCTTTGCACAGGTTGCAGCTGCTATCCCACACGATCCGGTTGACAACGCCCTTCTCGAGGTGCACGATGGCCGTGAGCCCATTCGAGAGGTCGAAATCCTCCGTGATGACCGGCTTGTTGTGGGTGATCCATCCATAGCAACGCTTCCCGGGGTCGCCTTGAAGAGCCGCGGTGGCATTACATGTACCCGGGCCCGTCACCACGCCGGCATGCTGGCCGATGGTGCGCCGCCCGTTGAGGCCCACCCACATCGAGCTGTACTTGTGCTTGAGCGGGCTCCACACTTCACCCATGAGCGATCGCACTGCGGGGTGACGCGAGAGCAGCCGGGGGACACATGCGCTTATACGCGTGAGGTCGAGCGCGAAAGCGAGGCCGGGACGCACGTGCGCAACACGGGCGCTTGCAGAGCGGTGGCGTGTGCGGGGGAGGGGCGGCGCGCGCGCACGTGTGTCGACGCGCAGCTTCGAGAAGGAGTCCACCTTGACGCGGAAGAGCACCTTGCCGCCGTTGGCGGCACTGCCGTTGGATGGCTGGAAGCCCATGCAGAGAGTCACTTCGTCGCCGACCCGCACCTGGCCGCCGATACTGCCGCAGTTGGCGGGTTCCTGAATGATGCCGCACTCCTGAGGAGTGCGGCAGAGGATGATGTCCGTGGTGGGTGCTGGGGGTGCGCTCGGCGGCGATGGTGGGTCGCTCGGCGGCGACGGAGGGAGGGGGGGCGTCGGAGGGGAGGAGGGAGGAGGGGCGGAAGTGGCGCTTGTCGATTGGTTCGTTTGCGACGAGCTTGTCGATTGGTTCGTTTGCGACGCGCTTGTCGATTGGTTCGTTTGCGATGCGCTTGTCGATTGGTTCGTTTGCGACGCGGATTGGTTCGTTTGCGACGCGGCGAGGGCGCATGTCGCCGCAAGCACGACGGTCAGAAGACGCGGCGCCATTTTCCTTCACGCGACGCGCTGTGAAATGGAACCGGCGAACTCGTGATTTTAAAAGCATTTTTCAAAAGAAGGAAGAGAAAGGAATGGAAAGTGCAGGGAAAAACTTAAAACGTGCAGCATATCGCCTTCCCGCGTGGTCCCCCACCGCAGTACTACCGATACTCGAGGCAACTTAACTTCGCTGTTCGGATGGGAAGCGGTGACCCTGCCTGATGTGGCCGCACGTACAGTTACTTGATCCAAGTGTGTTTATAAACTACTGTTTTTTAACACACATCACACACGTTTTAGTTGCCGCCACAAGTGTTAACATCATGCAGCCGAGCTCTGACCAGTGCAGGGTTTCGGCCGCTATGATACGTGTAAAGTGGCGAACGTTTGCTGGATGGAGTTCCTACTCTTGGGGGGCAACTTCGTGCCGCACTTTTGCACTCACAATCGCTGCGAGCTTTCAATCGCCGCGCGCCCTCAATCCGCGCCACTGGTCGTGGCCTGATGGGCAACTCTCAGTCGCAGCAGCAGCTCGACGAGACCAAGAGCCAGCTCGCCGCCGAGAAGAAGCGCAGTGCTCAGCTTGCCGATGAAAAGGCGCAGCTCAGCGCGAGCCTGGCCAGGGAGCAGCAGAAGCTGGCGGAGCAGCAGAGGGCGCACGACGAGGCGCTCGAGAGCAGCAGGCAGGAGGTGCAGCAGAAGCAGGAGGCTCTCGCCTACGCGATGAAGCGGCAGGAGATTGCCGAGGGCCTGCGCCGCTCGGACGCGCTGCTCGCCAAGCGGCTGCTGGATGCGCAACTGCGCCTGGGCGCTGAGGAGTACGCCGCCGTCGATCCCGTGACCAAGGCGGCAGCGATGGCCCTCTCCGTGCACGACGAGCGCGAGCTGCGCGAGATGCTTGCGCTGCAGACGAGCGACCTCGAGGCCCTCAAGCGTCGAGCTGCGGAGCTCGAGCGCGAGGCGATGGCTGCACGGCAGGGGGCGCTGACGCGCGAGCTGTGGGTGCCGTCGTCGCCGAGCGACTCGTGCGTCTCCGTCGCGGTGCGCAGCTCACGCGGCATCGGGATAGGCGGCTTCCGCGTCAAGCCCTTCTCGCCCACACCCGTCTCGCCCATGCTCGGCTTCCTCTACCAGAGTGCTGAGCTCGATCATCCTCGGTGGGCGGCCATGGGTGGCTCTCTGCTCCTCGCGCAGGGGGAGCTCGCGGTTCGCGCGGGCGTGTGCGCGCAGCCTGCGCCCAACCAGCAAGTCGCCGTCAGCTTTGATCACAACCTCCTGAGCGAACGGCAGACGGACGGCCCAGCGCAGACGGGCCTCAGCTTCAGCTACAAGACGCGGCGCGACACGTTAACCGCACGTCTCTTTGGCACGATCGACCTCACGGAGGGCCCCAAACAGACCCGCAGCGGCCTCGAGATCATCTACGACATGTGAGCGGCGCGCGCAAAGCGAGAGGCCGTTCGCCGGGGCGAGGGCGATGCATTTCGTCTCGCGCGACGTGAACGCGACGTGTGCACGGCGGTACATGCGGCCGCGCGTCGCGTCGTATTTTATTCGCGGAGGTTTTCTGAAAAGCTGAAAACCACCGCGCCTCTAGTACGCATTAATTATGCTGCGTGGGTGGAATACCATCGAGACACTGAGTGATGACCTGTGCGCCAGCGCGGGTCGAACGGGTCCCATTGAGGCATCCCCGGCGCGGTGCCGGGTGCGAGTCTCGCGCGTGCGGCGGTGACGGCTGACGGTGACGCGACACGCGTCACGACGCGCTCACGTTCGGTTCATGAAAGATGAATTCTCTTTCTCAATTCAACCGGAACCGCCGATTCCCAAGTCTAACATTCTATACCGGCAGAAGAGATGTCCGGCTCTTGACGCTGTTCACGCTATCCCTCCCGCCCGCCGCCAACCCGGCCGCGCCATGCCGCTCCGTCTAATCGACCCACGACCAGAGTCCGGAAGGCGGACGGCGGACCGGTTGACGCCCGTATCGGGCAATCGCCATCGGAACCACATGGGGACCGGACCCAATGGACGGGCCGAAGGAGCGAAGAGTGCTCGGGCCGCGGCGCGCGGGCGCCGGCGGACCGCGTCAGCGCTCACGCTCAGGCTCACGTGCCACGACACCTCCTCACCTCCTCCATCCTCCCCGCCCCACGCTCCAGCGAATCTGCATACGCGTTACATCGGCCCTGGCCGCGTGGGCAGGGCCCGGCGCCTCCCCCCTGGACGCAGTGCAGGGCCCACGGCGCGTGCCACTTGCAGCAGCCTCTCCTCTTCACGCCATCGGCAACACCGCGGCTGCGCCGTCATAGGACGAGCGCCTCGACGAGTTCGTCAACGGCGCGCTCTTGCTGGAGAAAGTCAACCAGCGCCTCCCGCTCCGCAACCTCCTTGGCGAGCACTTTGCTCGGCGTCAGCTTGGCCGTAGGCGCCGAGCCCAGCGCCCCGAGCGCCTGCTTGTCGGTGCGCATGGACAGGCTGCTGGAGAAACCGGCTCGAGCGCTCTGTGGTGGCGGCGTGGAGGCCCACGTCTGCTCACGAACGTACTCGAGTGGTGGAGGAGGAGAGGAAGGCGGCGCGACCTCCGACGAAGCGCCACTGCCGCCGATCCAATCGGCAGCATCTGGCGCGCGCACCGCCTCAGGGCCCTGTGGGGAGTGAGGGCGGCTGGGCGGCTGCGCGTCGAGCGCGTACTCGCACGCGGCCTCGAAGGTAGCGAGATAATAGCCGAGCTCGGAGTGCTGATGCTCGCGCGTCGCGAGGGATTTGGAGTACTCGAGGGCGGCGAAGACATGCGGCAGGGGCGTGTTCACAACAGTCCAGACGAGCAACGGCAGCAGAGAGTCAGCCCCTATCTGATCGGGACTGACATGGGCTGTGGCCGCCGCGGCGGAGTGCACGTGCCCCACGGCCCGGTAGACGCATAGCAGCATGTCGGCCGGTACAGACAGGAAGCAAAAGTCGGAGAGGACGGAGATAGCCGAAGGTGGAGGCGCGGGCCCTCCGCGAGTCGAGGCGCCGGCGGCACCGCCCGGGCCGCTGCCACCGCCACTGCCATCGCCACTACCACCGCCAGGACCACCGCCAGTACCACCGCCAGTACCACCGCGACCGGCGCTGCCGGCGCCTCCCTCGAGGAAGCGACTCTCGACACCGAGCTGCTCAGGGGGCAGCTGGCGCATCCAGCGCTGCTGCGCACACATCCGCTCGTCGCGTGTACGGTTGCGCGCGCTCGCCGCATTCCACAACGGCGCCTGCACAGCGGGGAAGAGTAGCCGCGCGGTGCAGACGCTCACCTGCGGCAGCAAGCCAGAAAGACCATGCTGCGCCACGACCAGCCGCGACAGGTACACCACGAAGTCGAGCACCACCTGCGGCGGCGGCGTGTACATCTCACCGGCTGCGTCAGCGCCCTTGCGCAGCTGTTTCTCAAAGAGATCGACCCACTGGTGGAGCAGGCGCCCCTCGCGCGCGCGCCGCGCGCAGACGGCGGCCTCGAAGGACTCCTGCAGGGCGGGTTGTGGCGCGTGGATCACAATCTGCGCGTCCTCGTACACGCACCGGCACCGGCCAAGCGCCTCCACGAGCAGATGCATGCGCGCCCGCTTATCGCTCAGTGCCTCCGCCTGCGCCTGCGCGACCGCGAGCCGGCCCTGCAGCTGCTCGCACAGAATCATGAGCCCGCGTTCGCGTCGCCGGAGCAGCATGATAGGCGACTCCGTCATCGCGCTAGGCAGCGGCCGCTCGTTCTCGCTAAAGCCGCCGCCGCCGCCTGGTATTGTCGTGTGCAGCGACATTGCCGGCGAGTCGGCGAGGTCGGCTACCTGAGCTCGCGTCTTTGCGAGTGCCTTACGCGCCTGCGCGAGCGTACGCTCGAGGCGCAGGCACGCTGGCTGGTGCGACGCACGCCACGTGCGCAGCGTGGCGGCGATCTGTGTCTCGGTGGGCTCCTGCAGCGGCGTGGAAGGTGACCCAAAGAGCTTGTTCCAGAAGCTGCGGCGCTTGACCTCCGGTGGCGGCGGCAGCGGCATCGAGTCCATGAAGCTTGAGCCCGCGAGGGTCGCACGCATGACCGCCAGCCGCGCTGCGGCCTCGGCCCCGAACACCGTGTCGCTGCGCGCGTACGGGTCCGTCGCCATCTTTCACAAACTCCTCTCAATTCACTTTCTATGAATTCGCTACGTTGGTGTGAAGGATCATGTGTCTCATATCGTCCTTTATTGTTTTCACGGTTGTGCTGCTTACATGTTGTGTGTATTCTGAGCGCGCTCGACTGCATGGCCATCGCGAGCGCCATGGCTCCGGGACGTCCGGCGAGGCGGCGACTTCGTTTTCAAGTTCGTTTTCCAGTCTGGCACTCAGTCTCTCCCGACTCACCGAACGCTGACCGAACGCGACCTAAACGCGACCAAACTGACCGAACGCCGTTTCGTGGCCTTTACCAATCATAAGTAATTCATGAATATGGATATGAATACACACATCTATCACCCCCAACGAGGGTTAGGGGGGGGTTGTTATCGAGTTTGGGGGGGTTGTTATCAGGATACGTATCCTGATGTATCGTGATGTATCCTGCGTGTATCCTGAAGGATACATGTATCCCTAATGTATCCTGATGTATCTTAAATGTATTTTGAATGCCCTGTTACATTCCAAGAGAATACATGTATCTTGATTTTTTGCATGTATTTTACACGTATCCCAAACGAGTCCAAGATACATTTTGGGAAACATATCAGATACATCAGGATATATGTATCTTGCACGTGGGATACATGCGGGATACATGCGAGATACATATGAGATACATGTCATTGAGGATACATGCGGGATACATGAGAGATACCTACATTGAGATACATGTATCTCAATTGTATCCAGAGAGGTACGTATCTGCAAATGTATCTTGTTGTATCCTGATGTATCTTGATGTATATGGTTCAGATTTAATCTCCGAGATTTTAATTAGTTGATGACACTGACGAACCCTTGACGTAACCCGTCGCGCACTATGACCCTGAATCTTGAGTCTGACACTGGCAGACACACGTGATACTCCAGAGTGCGGGAAACATACTGGTCCATATGCAAGCACGCGGTTTCGTCCGAGGTGCGGCCGAGGTCGGTCGGGTTTGGGGGTCGTTTCGTCGGTCGAGGTTTCGTCGCGAAGGGGGTGACGTTTTTGGATTTCACACTGAAACGTCCACTGGTCGTTCATATCGACGAACCTCGACCTCGAATCATGAGCTCGACCTCGCCGTTTCGGACCGACGCGCCGCGGTCGGGTCTCGCGTGTGAATTTTGTGGACGTTTCACACTGCAGTATGGCATCTTGCAGCATATGCAAGGCGGTTACCGCGCCGTGTTGGGCGCGTCAGAACCCAGTATATGAACGGGACACATCAAGATACGTTCACGATACATGCACGATACATGCACGATACATGGGATACGTATCCTGATAACCCCCCCCCCAAATTCGATAACAAACCCCACGTCACCCCCCGCAACGATCACACCCCCACACTTACCCCACACGGGGAACTTCCGATGGCGAAGAGAATTTGAAGAAACGGAAATCACCGCGTGTGTGGGTGTGATAGTGGAAGTGGAGGTGTGAAGCCCAGCGAGGAGGTGTGATACTGGAGCTGGAGGTGTGATGTAGTGGTAGTGGAGGGCAGGAGGGGTGACAAACCGAAAAAGTTATAAGAATGAAAGTTGCTATGGTTCGCGGTTCCCTAGTAGAACGCTACAAGAGGCTCATTAAGTGCAGTGTAGATGTGAGTATCTTTAGATCTTTACAACTTTAGTTGTCGGCTAGTTGTCGCAGAACACACGGAATGCGCAAAGAGCCGCAACAAGCAAGCAAGCGAGCCGCAACAAGCTACAACCCCGACTCACGCTTGGGCCCGCGACCCTTTCGCGGGATCGGGCATGATCGGGTTTGTCAGCATTTGAGACCCTTGCGAGTAAAATCTTCTTTAGGAGACGCGTTTCCAAAAAAGGCATGATCAGTTCGTGTGCCTTTTTTAGTAAATAGACGACTTATTACTTTTCATCAACGCTGGCAAGTGCAGCTGGCAAGACTTTCATCAGAAAGAAAACGCGTCATGATGCCCGCCCCACGCCTTTTCGACCTGCCCAACGGCCGCGGCCGGCCACGCTTGCCCCCGTCGCATCAGTCGCGTACCCGCAGCGCAGGACTGCAGCGGCCGCCGCCGACTGCGCTCGGCAATCTGAAAAGCCTTGAATGCTCAGAATTTCCTCGGGATTACTGGTTCTCTCGGGATTTCTGGCTGAGAAGCCTTGAGGATCGGTTTCCGCGGGATTACTGGCTCTCTCCGAGTACGCTGCTCACCCGGAATACGCCCATTACCATCATCAATGAGTTCTGCTCGCGACACAAGATGCGCATCAAGGAGAGCCCTTCGACGATCGAGGGTGCTGACAAGCGCTTCGGGCTTTTCCGACTGCTGGCTACGCTCAAATGGCCCGAAGGATACGACGGCTACATGAGGAGCATCGGCTCCCCATCCGCGAGACGCATGGTCTCGGGCTACCCCTCGGACTCGCCTTCACCGCCCACGTCTGTGCGCAGCCTTACAGGCATCTCACCGCGCGGCTTGCTGCTCGCTACGGGGAGCGGCCGCCACGAGGTATCCGATACCGACGACAACGAGGCGATGGGATATGGCGGTCTGCCATTCGCTCGCCCCCAGTCGGCGAGGTACCCACGTCCAGCAGGCATGTATTCGGACGCGGATGATCAGCTTCAGTCAGCCGAGGAGCTGTTGTTCCAGGTGCAGCAAGAGAACGAACGGCTCCGCCGATCCATGATGCTGTCGGGATCGAGCATCTCTTCCCCAGTGGAGAAGGAGATGGCGGAAATGCGGGCGGAGCTCACGGCGCTCCGCAAGGACTTGTTCGAACAGGATTGGTCCACGCACGGAGCAGGAACGGAACAGAACGGTTCCCCTAGCGACGTAGCGAGGCGGAGGGCGGGAGGGGGAACAGCCAGGAACACAACAGCGTAAGAAGGCGCTCTGCTCCGGGACACATTCGTTCTTAGGCCTATAAACCGTACTATACGCTCGTGCGGGGAGGCCGAAGATGACATATGGCCATTTCATCAAGCTTGATGGACAAACTTTCTTTTCCGAGCACTTTTCTCTGCGCTCGGTTCATGCACTCGGTTCTCTCAAACACGAGCACAGCATAGGACTATCGGAGCACGCTCATCTACATGGGCAACCTCTTTTCAAGCTCCGTCCGAGTACCGTTAGGCGTGCCGGTGGCCGCTGGCGTGCCGGTGGCCGCTGGCGTGGCCGACGCGCCACGCTCAACGAAGACTGCCACGGAGACGCCATCCGGGACCAACCTCCTCGACCTCTGCTTCGTGATGGACGTGACGGGGAGCATGGGTTCCTACATCGCAGCCGCGAAACAAGACATCGAGGCCATCTCCGACCGACTCGCGGCCTCCGAGGGCTACGACGTTCGGTTCGGGCTCGTCGCCTATCGTGATCACCCTCCGCAGGATCAGAGCTTTGTCACGCGCCAATTTGCCTTCTCTGCAGATGTCCAGGTGATGAAGCAGAATCTCTCGACCCTGTCCGCGAATGGAGGCGGCGATGGGCCCGAGGCCGTCGAGGCTGGGCTCAAATCTGCGCTCGAGGCGCCATGGCGCGACAATGCCATGAAGGTTGTCGTGCTCATTGCTGATGCGCCGCCTCACGGCCTGGGTGAGAGGGGTGACGGCTTCCCTGACGGTGCACCGACTGGCGTCGACCCTCTCCAGGTCCTAGACGCCATGTCGGCAAAGGGCATCTGTGTCTACGCGGTCGGGTGCCAGCCCGCGCTTTCTCAATACCGCTTCGCGACCGACTTTTTCATCGCATGCGCTGAGCGTACCAACGGACAAGCAATCGCGCTCGGTTCAGCAAAAGCGTTGGCAGACGTGATCATGGGGGCGAGCATGGAGGAGATGGACCTGGCGAAGCTCGCTAATGTTATCGAAGGCCAGGTGACGATTCTGCGCTCCGAGATGCCAGGGATGGAGGAGTCGGAATGCATCAACCGCGTCACCCAGGAGCTCCAAGCCCGGGGTATCGCCACCCGTCAGATGAGAACACCTCAGATGTTCTCACCTACCTCCACATGCGTGTCACAAGCTAAAACCCTTGGAGAGGCCAAGAAGTCGCTCAGCGAGACTGCAAGCGAGACGTGCCCTCCACCGCCATGTGCTTTCGCAACAAGAAGGTGTTTTGGCCCTCCCGCGCCTATGTCATGTGAGCCGCGCGGCGCGCGCGCGCCCATGGGCCGTGCCATGGGTGCCAGGAGCAACCTCCTCGAGAAGACCGAGTACGGAAACAAGACTCTTGACGCGCGTCGCGACCACCGCATCATCGACGCAGCAGGCCCTGAGCTCTTCATGGAGGCGGAGCGGGGGGACGAGGCACAGGCGGCCACATTCATCTCGGCCACTATCTCCCCAGAGCAGGTGTCGCGCATGTACGCGCGTGCCAAGAAGAAGGGCACGTTGTGAGCTCGGCATGTCCTCAGAGTCATGTCCATCGTGTACATCGTGGTCATCTGCCACACAGAGTGCAGATGCGCAAGAGCTCCGATGCGCCGGATTCGACGGCGGTCGGGGTCACTGTGGAGACGACGCGAGAGACTCTGCCAGACTCGACTGCCGGTCCTGCATCGCTGCACGCTCGCAGTGCGCGACTCGGACGCTCCCCCCGGCTCTGCCCGTGTGACGTTAGGTGTTTTGAGAGTCCGCAGCAGTCCGGTCAGTCACTTACTCCGCTGCCCCCGGTCAACACAAGTAACCAATCTCGAACTCGCGTTGCTCTCCGGTCTTGTGGGGGCAGCTCGTGGGCGCTCGCTCTTCGGCCTCTTGCGTCTTGGCCGTGGTCTACCGCTCGGCTCGCCGTCGATAAAACCGGACAATTGTTGCCGGTGCGAGTCCGCCACGGTGTTTATTTGCCAGTAGAGGCTCGCTGATCCACACGACCGAGATTGGAGATAACTTCGAGCGTAGCATTCACTCCTACACTTTGTTATGACGCGGGCCTCTTATACGACACTTCACAACCGTATGGCGCCACCCTCCTCTCCTCTCCCCATACGTCGAAAGAGCTCGTTGATATCCACACCCTTCGGTGCCACTCCCTCGGTCCACTCGGCAGGCTCCTCTTGGTCGGCGTCCTCAATGTCGCCCTCGTCCTCCTCGTCCTCCTCGTCCTCCTCGTCCTCCTCGTCCTCCTCGTCCTCCTCGTCCTCGTCTTCCTCCTCTTCCTCATCCTCGTCCGCGTCCTCGTCGTTCTCGTCCTCGTCGTCCTCCAGCTCCACTCGCTTTCCACTGCCGACCGTCCGAATAATCCCCGCCTCACCGCGTCCCATTCGCTGGAAGAGCGCATTGATGTCAGCGGGCGGCAAGCCTCGCGCGTCCAGTACAATCTCCTCCACTTCCTCCCCCTCCTCCCCCTCCTCTACCGCCCTAAGCTCTACCAAAGTGTCGCCCGACTGTGACTGCCGTTGGCGAAACGCCGCCATCGCCGCCTCCTCCGCTGCCTCTTCATCCTCCTCCTCGTCCGCCGCCCTCTCTGCGCCCGCGTCAGCGTCGCGCTCACGACGGCGCTCGAGCATGCGCCCGAGCTCCGCTTGCCAAGCCTGCAGCACGCGCACGCCCGCCACCTCGCCGGACAGCATGCCGGCGTGCGCGGCCGCGCCCAGGGCGACCGCCAGCATGGGATCTACGGTGCGCCGAGGGTCCACGCCGAAGAGATTGCTCACGAGCTTGCGCACCTGCGTGGCAATCCTCGCCGATGAGAGCGGCAATCAGAGCCTGATCAGAGCGTCATCGGAAGGCACTCACGTGAGGCCCACTCACCGCCACCATGTGGGTGCCGCCGCCCACGAGTACAATCTCGTCCACAGGAGATCCCGTCGGCAGGTAGCGCTGCTTGCCCTCGGGACGCAACGCCGCCGCCGCGCGCCGCTTCTTGGCGTCAAGCTTCTTGCGCACCGTCCCGTACTCGGGGTCGAGCTCGCCCGGCAGAGTGAGCTGGGCGGACAGAGACACCTCGTACAGAGGTCGCTTGAGACGACGGAAGAGGTCGTCGCACAGCTTCTCAAGCGTCGCGCGGCTCAGTTCGACTGCGAGCTCCTCGGCCGGCGCCTGGGGCTCCGCGGTCCCGGGCGTCGTACCGGGCGTCGTGCCGGGCGTCGTGCCGGGCGTCGTGCCGGGCGTCGTGCCCGCTCTGTCAAGCGTCGTCCCGAGCGGCACCATCACCGTCTTGACCACCGACAGACGTTTTTTGGCCTCCTCGGCCGCCTGCGCGAGCTGCCGGCTCACTTGCGGATCGGAAGTCTCTGAGGCGGTGCCGAGGCGCGCCTGGCGCTCCTTGCGAAGCCATCCGAGCAGCGCCGCGTCGAAGTCATTCCCACCCAGCCGGGCGTCGCCGGAGGTCGCCACGACTTCGAGAGCTCCGCTCGGCGTGACGCGCAGCACCGACACGTCGTACGTGCCTGCTCGAGGTGCGTGGGCTCCGCAATCAATTTGAATCCGTCGCAAACAATCGCAATCGATCGCACTCAATCTCAATCAGCATCAACCCAATCAGCGTCAAACAGCATCAATCAGCGCTCACCCGCCCCTAGGTCGAAGACGAGGATGGTGCCGGTGCCACCCTTGAGCTGGTGCGCGACGCACGCTGCGACCGGCTCCGCGAGCAGCTGTACCTCCGACAGCCCCGCGAGCCTCGCCGCAGTGAGCGTCGCGAATCGCTGCTGCTCATCGAAGTACGCCGGGATCGCGACCACGGCACGCTCTGCTCGCAAGCCCGTGTGGCGCTCCGCGTCGTCGAGCAGCGCGCGAAGCACCTGCGCGCTCACCTCCTCGGGCCTGATGCGCTCGTCAGGCCGGGCGGGCAGCACGAAGACTGGTTCGCCCGCGTTGCCCTCACGGACGGCAGCGCCTGCAGCGGCCTTGTAGGCCTGCACGCTGCTGAATGGCCGGCCAATGAAGCGTTTGGCAGCGTACACCGTGTTCAACACGTGGCACGACGGCTCCACAACCGCATCAGCCCCGACGATAACGCTTCCATCAGCACGGTACGACACCACCGACGGGGTCGTGAGCTCGCCACGGGAGTTGGGCACAATCTCGGGAGCACCATCGGTCAGGATGGCGATCGCGGAGTTGGTCGTGCCGAGGTCGATGCCGACCGTGCGGCCACGCAGCGGCGCTGTATGCTGATCCGATGCGAGCGATGTAAATAGCAGGACACGCATCACGGCCCGGCGGAAGGTCGGGAAGTTGTACATCATGGCCAGTTTGATTGCGGCGCAATCGAACTCACATCAAGAGACACTCTTTTTGTCCAGAACTCGTGAGTGAGTGAGTGAGTGAGTGAGTGAGAGAGTGATATTGTTCCGCGGTGTGTCTGTGTCTCAATAACTCACTCACACTCATCACTCCAGAACTCCAGATGGTCTGACAAGATGCGAAGCGAGACTGATGAGATTTGATTGAGAGCGAAGTACAGTACGTATGACCGTACTTTCATTGAGATTGCTTTCTGACATAAGTCGTAAACGCGTTTAGTTGCATGTTTACTCTCTGTTGAGCGCCCCAGGCGCCTTGCGCTTGCCTTGCTCACGCCATCGGCAACTCACGGCTAAGCGGACGGATGTCGCGTTTCTTCGATGGACGGTCATCAGGCCCGCTCTCATGCGCACTCGGCGGGTCAACAGCAGCTCCAGCTCGACTCTCATTGCCGGGCGGCGTCCAGCCACTGACAGGTATCTTCTCAAGCGCGGCTGCAGCCGCAGCCTCGTATTCGAGACGAGTCTGCGCCAGATTCGTCTGCGTGTCGCTGGCGATGTTGCGAGCAGCCTCCTCTCTCTGCGTGGGAGCTTGTTTGGTCCCATGAGCGCGATAAACAGGAAGGCGAGTCCAACTGTTAGCCACGGCTGTGCCGTCCTCGAGAGCTTCATTATAATATGGCGACCAGCCGGAGCGCATGCTCCAGGTCGCGCGTCGTCGAGGACTGCTGCTCTTGACCCCAGACGCTTTGCCGTCCGTAGGGTTAGGGTTAGGGTGCGCGCTCGCATGCTTGTGCCAGCTGCTATTGTTGTGAAAGGCCGCCGTGCGGGGACTTCCGCTTCGCGTCACCGGAGCTTCGAGACACGCACCCAGGTTCCCACGAGAGGGCAGCTTGGACGATAGTGCATTTGAGGAAGGCGCCAGTTGCCATATGGATGTCTTTGCGAGCAGGCTGGGTGAGATACTTAGAGGTCCCGCTCCGCCGAGCATGACAGGCTTCACCCCGACGCCCCATCCGCCACCTACCCTCTCGACCACCCGAGGTATCCGAGGGCTTGGTGCGCCTCCCATTTCGATGAACACCGACCACGGGTTGGGCAGCGAAGCATCGTTTCCGAATACCTGGGAGCCCTGGCTATCGAGAGGTGCCCATGGCGCATTTGCAAAAGGCTCGTCTGCCAGGCGTGGCGAGGAGCGTTTCGAGTTGCGCCCGATAGGACGGGCACAATTCTCTTCAGCGGTGGTGGGTGGAGGCGACGCACGCGAATGGGGCCACATCTCTGGCAAATGAGCGATGTAGCCCTCCGTCAGGCCACGCGTGGGCGGCCGTGGAGGAGGCGGTTCCCATTCGGGCGCCAGCAAATCCCGAATAGGTGCTGGGGGCTGGATCGCGGCAGCAGGTGCAGATCCTGGCGGCAGACGCGCGAGCTTGGCTAGCTCATGTGTGGTGCGCCCTACACGACCCTGGCTGTGCACCCAGGTCAACACGTCTTGCCGTGGAGGGCCTGCGTGAGTTTCATGCGAAAGCGAAGATTCGGCGCGGGCTACGTCTGCAACCCCTTGGTTCCATATAGCAACGGGATCGTTCCCATCTGGGGATCGAGGCCGCAGCACAAATCCACCTCTTGCCTGTGGGGTGTGAACTGTCCGACGGCCTGGGAGCAATGTGGGGCTCATCATAATGGGCGAATCCCGTATTGGCTTCGGCCGATTGTGCCACTTGAGCTCGGGCGCGGAGGACGAGGAGGAAGCAGCGAGTTGCGATGGCAGCTGGTGAGGGCGTGCTTGGACGCGCGGGAAGAGGGTTGGCAGGACTGGCTTCGCAGCGTTTGCGTCTGAAGCGTTCGCATTGCGCGGTCGGTGACCACGGCTCTGCCGGTGCATCGTGGCGCTCCGAAACGAAGATGACGGTAATAGGTCAACTAGGTCTACTCGCCGCAGAGCATAGGTATAGTCGCCGCTCGAGCTGAGGCCAGAGTCATCGTCCCAACCACAGATGCCGCCGCCGCTGCCGCCGTCGCCGCCGCCGCCCCTACCGCCAGCTATTCGACTTGTGAGTGCGGCGACCTCCGCATCGCCACTCGAGTATCGCGAAGACGAGGCTGTCGCCGCTGATCTCGAATCTGTGCAATTGAGCAAGGCCTCGCGCGTCTTGAGCAGCTCCGCCGAGGTCTTCTCTAACTCATCTAACTCTCTCCGCGATGCTGACGCTTCTGAAGCTGTCCGATCTTTCCCTTTCCGATTGCGCCCCTCAAGTGATGCACAGTGCTGACCTTCAGGGCAGCCGGGTCCGTCAAGATGAGCGCCGTTGGCGCTGACAAGGTCAGCACCACCAGCACCGCTCCTGCCGTGCCCATTCGGATTCTGGTCAGCTTTGGCACTCGCAATGTTCCCACACGCAGCTTGGGATTCACGCGGTTCGCGACTGCTCTCGCTTGTGAGCTTGCCCGAGCCTGCCTTCGAGACTACCTGCCGACTCATGGCATCATCTACGGTTCCTGCGCCTCGTGCGGCTGTGGGCTTGCCTGAGCCTGCAGCAGCGTCACCGTCGATGTACCCCGCACCGCCGGAGCCGGAGCCCGTGTCACCGCCGCCGTAGCCCTTGCCACCCCAGCCGGAACCCGTGCCAACGCCGCTGGAGCTCTTGCCACCGCCGCCGGAGCCCGCGCCACCGCCGCGGGAATCTGTGCCACCGCCGCCGTAGCCTGTACTCCTCGCATTCGTAGCTGCAGCAGCTCCACCGCTGCCGTCGCCCACGTCGCCGCCGCCGCCGCCCGTGCCACCACCGCTATAGCCCGTGCCACCACCACCATTGCCCTCGCCACCGCCGCCGTAGCCCTCGCCACCGCTGCCGTAACCTGTACTCATCATGCTCGGAGCATGCTCGGAGTTCTCTCGGTCCTCCTCAACGTGACTCTCCGGAACAGACACGTTTGCGATGCCGGCAGTCGATACTTTGGAAGCGGATGCCAGGCCAGAGACTTTCCCACGCTTCGGGCTCCTTTGCGTGTTATCACTCCAGGCGGGCTCGACGGGACGGAAGTACCGGGCTCCCACCCGCACGAAGCTCTTCACACTCAGCGGCACACTCAGCTCGAAGGCGTCGAGCTCCTCAATCGTGAGATCGGTCTGATGCTGTAGCGCCATCGCGAGCTTCTCATTGTCGATCTCCTCGCCATCCGCGGGCGGGGCGGCACCGACGTCCTCCCAGAGCAAGCCAAGCCGCGGGGCACCCTGAACAAGGACGACGTGGCTGCCTGAGATCAGATCGTAGTCAGAAAGCTTACCATCAGAAAGGTCCTTCTTGCGGTATAACACATGTGCTCGACCCACTTCCTCGCTATCCAACCCAAACGATTGCGCGGCCTTTATGATGAGTCTGAGAGGAGAGGCGCCCCAAGGTATCTTGATAGCGGCCGAAGGCTTCTCTGGATTCAGGAATGCGCATTTTGGTCCGGAGTCGTACGTTACGATCAACTCGATCTGCGTGCTTGCAGTTTTGTCCAAGACCCCGATAAGCTCATGGATAAAACCCATCGGTGCACGTCTCGGCGCGGCTCAGCGCGACGCCCGTCAGGAGCTCTGCGTCGGTGCCTTTCATCCGGACCGCGCGATTCCTGACCGAAGACTGCGCGTTTCCGCAGGACTTGAAACCACCGGAGCGCTGCGGCGCGCGCGCACGCGAACCACGTGCCGTCACCCTCTTTGAAAAATGCATCATGTACTATGTAATGTGACATGTTAGGTACTTTATATTGCCAAAATACAAAGATACTATGACACCTTGTAATGTTTGTAGTTTACGATATTTTTAGTAGAACATTATATACTGTTGTAGATACATTATATCTTTATATTTGTACTATTACATTATATTATATTGCCAACCCCATACCGCATCACGGTCGATGTTTATTGAGGTTCAACACGTCCAATGACGTTATTCCAAGCACGCGGCCTACGAGCTCAAGCACGATGGCATGGATAGCAGAGGAGTGGTCCATTGTGGGCGATGCAAAAGGTCCACTCATGTTCAAGTCGTCGTGCGTAGCATAGTGGAGCAGGTGACGATACTTCAGAAGACCTCGCTGCATGCTGACGATTCGAGAAACAGGAATGCTCTCGAGGAACTTCAGAGGGTTGTGGAGTGGTCGCCTTAGTTTTAGTAGCTCCAGTGCACGCTTGAGGGCGCTCGCGTTGTTGGCATTCCTCTCCTGGACCTGGTTACCCGCAGGCACGGCAGCGCGATCCATCTTGAGCCCCTTCTTGATCTCAAGGGAAAGCTTCTCAACTTGGATATCATGCTCCTTGGCCTCCTTGCAAAACGCAAACACCGCTTGCGGGTCGACGGAGAGAGAGAGGTTGGCCCAAGGCACGAGCGCACCAAACGGCAGGTAAGTGAGCGGGATCGTGAACACGGGGATGCACCCCCTGCGTTCAGGGCGCGATTCGAGGTCGTTCGTGCACACTCAATGCGAACGCACAGGGTTGCAAGCACAGGGCGAAGTGCCATGTTGAGCGCCAGGCAGGGTCATCCGCCATGTGCATGGTCCTGGTTGCTACACTGGCCAGGGTGTGTTCGAGACTTCGAGCGTGCGCACGCGGCCACGTAGGAGAAGATTCGAGGAGTAATGATGGTGTCACCCGGCGGCACCAGGCAGAAGACGGAGCGAATGTACAGGGCGGCCTTGCGCTGGAGTGCCCACGAGGTGCGATGCTTGAGATGATGGACTTTGTAGAGTACCGAAGCCTCAACTTCAGGCGATCGATCAGGGCGTGGGTGTCGGGAGAGATTGGCATCCAAGTGCTGCACCTGCTCTCTGTGGCTCCGGCTCAGGATGGCTGTGGAGCTCTCCGTCAGAAGGGAAGCCGCGCGGGCGAGCCCACGCCGCACACACTTCGCATCAGACATGACTGCGTCGGTGCATGCCCAGTCACGCTTGTACCCGTGATCAAAGCGATGGCACGTCACGGCGTGCCCCGAGCTGGACGCCGCAAGGATGTCCTTTTGGCTGAGGAGAGCTTCAAGATCGGCAGTAGGTCCTGCACGTGTGTGACCTAAGCTGGAAATTGTGAGGAAGTCCTTCGCAGGTCTGTCCGTTGCTGCAGCCGTTCTTGCGACGTCTGCCGTGGCCGCTGGCTCGCTGGCCGGGTACATGAAGTATTGCGGCGAATAGAAAGGGACGAGCACCACGTGCCCGCGCGGCGAGAGGGCCTGAACCTGCCAGTCGGGTAGTCGGTCCTCTTGGGTGAGTAGCAATCCGAGGGCCATCTTGCCTTGCAGGCTCTGCGCGCCGCCGGTTGCGTGTCTCTCGGCCGCCAGCGCAGCGCGCAGGTAGTGTGGCCACTCGAACATCCACACGTGGCGCTCAGGCGCTTCCGCCCACGTATGCTGGTCGACGGTCCACTGTACGGCAGCCTCAAAGGCGCGGCAGGTGAAGGGGAACGTGTGATTGCTCCGTGGCCACACTCGAGACGTCCGCATGCAGGTCCGGCTGCCATACTTGACGAACCCCATGATCTCCTCCACGGGCGGCAGCTGAGAGCGATTCTTCCAACGAGACTGCAGGTTCTGGCTCAGCTTCGCCGACACGTGTGGCTGCTTGAGGCTCATGGCGAGCGGATCCAGCAGCACGGACGCAAAGCATAGGTGCCAAGGAGACAAAGGGAGTATGAACATCGTTCGGTTGTCGTAGTTGGCCGCCGCCGCATTCGGAATGGCATGGGGCAGCTGGTTGACGACGGCTCGTGTTGCGCCCGCGTAAGAGTCCTCGTCACGGTCACCCTGCACCATCATGAGCTGGTACAGATTGCGGACCGAGGAAGTCGTGTTCATGGCGTGCCATGGGATAGCATAGGTGTGTAGCAGCACCCCTGAATTGCGGATGGCCGAAAGGGCAGCGGCGCGAGGAGTTGGATCCGGTACATGTAGCATCCGCAAAGCAATTGAAGTTTTTGTTTCCGCGAATATGCATGCGTCCAATCAAGGCTTCAAGGGGCCTTGGTCCGGTCCATGCAGGGTTCTGGGTACAGTATGGCACGCAACGTTTTCTTTCTTGCACTAACCACTATGAAGGCCGCGCTCTCGGACCCTCGCTCGTTCAACCTCCCTATGTTCACACACACACTGACACCTCCAAACCGTCCAGGAACGCAACCGATGCGAACACCTGGCGAACACGCCTCACGCGGGACTGCACACCAAAGCATTGAACGCAAGGCCGGCGATAGACGATCCTCAGCGCCCGCACTCCTGACGCGGACGGCGCGCACATGCCACTGCCCTCCACGCCTCCAACTACAGTGTTACGAGCCACTTGCATGAGCTTCAAAGTGGGACCTCAAAGTGGCACCTCACTGTTGCTCTGGCTGGCCACCGCCTTGTCTTTCCACGTCGCCGAGCGCGAGCGGCGCAGGTTGTCCATCTCGTCCTTGAGCGCCTGGGTCGCCGAGTGACCCATCGACCCATCCAGCGTGATCTCGTTGTTCGCAAACTTGCGCGCGATGATCTCCTGCTCCGACTCCGCCTCCTTGTGTACGGCGCCCGTGTACAGATGGTTATCAACGTCCCTCGGTGCACGGGAGCGTGTGAACTGCTCGACTTGGGCGACGAACTTGGTGGGCGGCGTGTAGCGCTTGTCGCGGGCGGGCCATTGATATACGTCCACCTTCGAAGACTTCTCATCCGAGCGGCTGGCGAGCTCTGCAGACTGGATCCAATGCGAGTTGGTGTAGCGGGAGAGGTGCTTCTGCTTCTCCTCCTCCTGATGCGCCATGAGCTCCGACTTGCTCACCTGCGTGAGATCACGTCCTCGCTGGAGCGACTTTGCGGCGCCCGCACGCGTCGGATCGGTGCCGATCCCGTTCATCACCGCCATCGCGACGGTGCCACCAGCTCCGTATGGCGTGTCTTGCTGGGCTGTGTAGTTCGAGTCGTTGCCCTTGAACCCGTCGGTATCGGAGCGCTTGTAGCTCCACGTCTTGTTCTCGCCGCGGTCGACCTGCTGCAAGCGCTTCAGCTCCTTCCAGTCCTCGTAGCCCTGCTTGCCCATGTGCCCCATGCAGAAGCCATGCAAAATCTCTGAGTCCCAGTTGTCTGGCCGCAGGTCGGATTTGAGGTATTCGGTGATCGGCTTAGGCGGAGGCGCCACGTAGATCGCATCACGCGGCTTGTCGGCGGCGGGCGGAGGGCCTCGCGGCACCCCCGACATCTTCGGCGAAGGCATCTGCAGCGCACGCTCGGGCAACTCCAAGGCGCGTTTCGACCCCAGTTTCGCCACAAGTTTCAAACTTGTTGCTGCTGCTGGCTGCTGCTGCTGCTGCTGCTCAACACAACGCGCAAACCTCCGGACCCCCAAGCACGAGGGCCTCTATCGCTATGGACGGAGGTGTGGCCGACACAACCTGCTATTACACAGGCCGTTAATCGGCGGCATGGGGGGAGGCGCAGCCTCCCCCTCTAGAGTAAAACGAGCCACTGCTGCTGCTGCTATTCAACACAACGCATGGGTAAGTCCAAAGTGGCCGAGAAAAGGATTCAATCGATTTCAGCACACCGCATCCGCCCTGGGGTGCATCTATTTGCCGCTGGATGGATGGAAAATTTCCGACACGGCGCGCCTAATTCGCCTTCCGTTCGCGGTACATGTACAAGCGACGAGGAGAGCACGGTGTGATTGTGTGTTCATAATGAATTCACATGAAGGACGGAGCGCTGCGGCTTCAATGAAGGGCAGAGGCGGCGGTGGACGGGGTGGAACTGGTGCTGACCGCGGAGCACCTCCCGGCCGTGGCCGCGGGGGTGGCGTCGGCGCACCTCTCGGTCGCCAGGACCGCAAGGAGTCGAAGTGGAGCAAGCAGCAAGCGGCTGAGGCGGCGCGTGACCGGTCCGAGGATGAGTACTTTAAGCAGTGCCAGGCGCAGGCGCTCAGGTCGGGCGAGGCCAAGAAGGCTGCGGCCGGCCTCACTGGACAGGAGGCGGACGCGCACGAGAAGGCGCTCTTTGCGCAGCAGGGCTCTCAGGGCATCCAGTTCGACAAGTATGCAGACATCAAGGTGGAGACGAGTGGGCCGGGTGCTGACGTGGCGGCGCCCTTCTCCGACTTTGGTTCGCTCACGCTGCCCTCCTTTCTCCTGCGCAACATCTCGCTGATGAACTACTCCAAGCCGACCCCCATCCAGAGGCACGCGGTGCCGCTCGCCCTCGCGGGCTGCGACCTGATGTGCTGCGCCCAGACGGGCTCGGGCAAGACGGCAGCCTTCCTCATCCCCGTGTGCTCGTCGCTCTCGTCTCCAGCGGCCGGCGGCACGACGGTCGGCCAGCCGGGTGCCGCCAAGCCTCGCGCCGTCATCATGGCCCCCACGCGTGAGCTCGCCTCGCAGATCGAGCTCGAGGCCCAAAAGTTGACGAATCGCAGTCCGCTCCGCTCCGTGGCCGTGTACGGCGGCGCCGACCAGCGCAAGCAGGCGCGCGAGCTCGCCCTCGGCGTCGACCTCATCGTGGCGACCCCCGGCCGCCTGAACGACTTTGTCGAACGAGGACTCGTCGAACTCCGCGGCTGCCGCTTCCTGGTGCTCGACGAGGCAGATCGGATGCTCGATATGGGCTTCGAGCCGCAGGTGCACGTCTGATTGCATGCTGACTGCCTCTGATGGTCTGTGATGACCTCTGATGACTCTTTTGGTTGCGCCCGATTGCACGCTCTGCCTGGGTGACGCAGATCCGTCGCATCGTGCGCACGATGCCCGCCGCCGCCGAGCGCCATACGTTGCTCTTCAGCGCGACCTTCCCAGCGCCCATCCAGCAGCTCGCAAAGGAATTCTTGCGCCCGTACGTTTGGATTGGCGTTGGGCGGGTTGGGTCGACCGTCGAGGGCATCGAGCAGCGCGTTTGGCTCGCGACGGCCGACAAGCGCGCCAAGCTGGCTCTGGTGGTCAAGGCGCTTGCGGACCGGTCAGGTCGCTCCCTCGTCTTTGTGGAGAAGGTACGTGATGAGCATCCTCTTGACTGCTCGCTGATTGCGCTGATTGCGAGCCGACCATGCATGCCGGCTCCCCCGCCCTTGCCACTGATGGCCTCTGCATGCATGCCGCTCGCTCGTCCCTCTTTGTGGACACAGAAGCGCACGGCCACCTGGCTCAAGAAGACGCTTCGCCACGGCGGCCCCGCGGAGGGTGGCGAGGAGGAGCGCTTTGAGCCAATCGCAGCTGAAGACATCCACGGCGACCGTTCGCAGTCGCAGCGCGAGGCCGCTCTAGCTGCCTTCCGTTCGGGCTCCTGCCGCGTTCTCGTGGCGACCGACGTGGCGGCCCGTGGGCTCGATGTGCCAGGCGTGGAGCACGTGATCAACATGGACTTGCCCTTTGCACGGGAGGATTTCGACTCGGTGGTGCATCGCATCGGACGCACGGGGCGCGCTGGCCATACGGGGCTGGCAACCTCCCTCTTTGTGCCCGGAGAGACCCCCAAACAAGGCAATGGCAAGATCGGCTCGATGCTCGCCACGCTGCTTAAGGAAACGGGGCAGGTCGTGCCGTCCTTCTTGAGCAGCGGTGGTGGCGGTGGTGGCGGTGGTGGCGGTGGCAGTGGTGGCAGTGGTGGCGGCGGCGGCGGCGGCGGCGGCGGCGGCGTCGGAGGCGGTGGCCGGGCATCGAACTCAGATGTGCGAGGTGGGAGCATCAAAGTCCATCGCAGCCCTGCGCCTCCTGCGCCCAATCCACGTGTAACCACCACCGAGGCCACTGCGCTTGTAACGGGTGCCGACACAGCGCCGGTAGAGGAGCGACGGATGGCGACTGATGGCGAGCGCTACACCAAGGCCGAGTTTTTCAAATTCTACGGTGGGTACGCCGAGTGGGACGCGGCCGCACCGCCCGCCCGCCGCCCGCCGCCTCCGCCGCCTCCGCCGCCGCCTCCGCCGCCTCCGCCGCCTCCGCCGCCGCCCCCGCCGCCCAACGAGAGACGCGCCGCGCCGAACGGTGAGCTGTACACCAAAACCGAGTTCCACAGCTTCTTTGGCGGGTACGCGGAATGGGACGCGGCCGCACCGCCCGCCCGCAGCGCCAACGGCGCCGGGCCCAGCGGGCGCGGCGGCGGCGGCGGTGGCCGAGGTGGTGGCGGCGGCGGCGGCGGCGGCGGGCGTGGCCGCCCGCGTGGCCGTGGTTGGTGAGACTGATATGAGACGGTGAGACCGCGGAGAAAGAATCCTGCCACTGCACTTTTGGCGTCTTCTTGGGGTGAGAGATCGAGTCACGAGTGGGTTGGATGCTCCTGGTGCGTCGGGTGGGGGTGAGGTTCGAAGCGAGAAGAAGAACGTGGTCGCCGATGGGACGGTCGGCGCTTGAACCGGGTTGCGGGTGGGGCTGAAGGATAAGTCAGTAACTTTGTTTCACAGCCTTGGTTATATCATTCGATAATCATTCGACACCCAAAGACACCGGACCGGCGTACTTACGGATGCAGTTACCACTAGCTCGGGGACCCTGGACCCCCTTACCCCAGCCTTGTACTCGAACAGCCGCCGGGTCGGGGCCGCTTATCGCTTGCCCCGCCCAGTCGCCTTTTGCGCGTCCTTACGTAATGGTGTCAAGTTAGTCAAGTCAAGTCTGACCTGACTTGACTTGACTTGACTTCTTGACTAATGGTGCATCTTCACAGCACGAGCAGCAAAGAGCGATGCGAACACTGTTTGTTTTGGCCACGGCGCTGTCTAATGCGAACTGCTACAGTGCCGGCGTTGGGCTCAGTATGACACCGGCACGTTTTCGCCGGTGTTCGCAGCCAACAGCTGTCTCATATGGTAGGAATGGGAAGCCGGTCGTGGAACGCAGTAAGGTTGTATCAGATCCGCTTGGCAGTTCCGATGCATCAGGCTACCGCCGTGGAAGCTTGGGCATCGGACCGAACGAGTCCAAATTCCTGTGGTTGATCGTTGGGCTCGCGTTGGTATTTGGAGTCGACGATGACACTGCAGCAAAGATTGGCGCAGCTCAACGGGACCTGTATCCGGCTAGCTTCTCAAAGGGTTATAACGCACAGAATGGCGTATCCTCAAGAGCCAAGACGATAGAGACTTCCCAGCCGCAATAGCGACAGACTTTTCGTGTCGAGAGAGCCTTGGCAGCTGGGCGCAATGACTCGACCGTGATGGCGAGCAAGGGGGAAACATGCGAGTCCGCATCGATTCGTAGAGGATTCGTCTGAACCATTGTGCGGCCGTCCACCTCAGGATCAGCGCCTGGCGTGCTAAATTTACCTCAGCGCGCGGCGCTTTGCCGTACGGCCAACACCAAGTGACCGTTAGTGCGGTTGACCATTTCGTTTCCGACCAGCCGTGCAAGCTGCAAGGCGTCGATCACGCGCACGCTGCGGCTGCGGCGCGGCACGCGAGAAACCTGCGCGAAACGTTACAGTGCTCGGCTGCTGACCCTGATTTCGGTGACCGGAGAAGCCCGCGTTGCGCGGACGCCGGGCCTGGGTAACGGTACTTAATACACCGTATGTCTCTAAACACAATTAGTCGTCGACCGGAGCCGGCTGCACTGGCGCGAATATGACGGTTTCGCCAGACGAGCCACGCCATCGAGCAGCCTAGCTACACCTTGGCAGCGATGTACCAGTACCAATCAAATAGATTCAAACTTATGTAGATTCCCAAGCACAAAATAGCGAGCGCAATCACTAGCCATAGGATTCCAATAGCGGCCGCCCGCCAATGCTTGCGCCGAATGGGTAAATGCCTTGCCAAGTGTCTTGACATGATAAGTGCATCGAGCCCATAACGGCGCGCCTGCAACTGAGCTGGCCTTGCCCGTGGTTGCAGCTGGCCTCCACCCTCGGCGCGAGCGCGTCTTCGGCTCGCCTCCATCGCCGCGAGGAACTCGGGGATCGTGTCCCGTAGTTGTGGAATCACCTCGAGCACGTCGCGCGCGGAAAAGACGGTGCAGCAGAAGCCCACGTCGGAGCTGAAGATTATCATGGGATCTTCGAGCCGCTCGATGACGTCGGCGGCGTTCTCCGCGTAGGCGATGCCGCGCAGCCGTCTTGGCTGCAGATCGAGCAGCTGGAAACCGGGTACCCCGAGCACTGCGCACGCGGCTGCGCACATGGATGCATGCACGATCGGCTCGCCCTCGCCAGTCGGAGCGAGGAACTCGTCGATGACGACGGGATCTCGCCCGGCGAAGTGTGCAAAGTAGTTTCGAAGGACGTCTTTGCTCGCACTCACGAGATCGGCGGCAGCTGCTGGCACACTGATGCGTTGCAGCTCGCGCAGCTGCTCCCGCACAGAGCCGTCGCAGCAGAAGCATGCAATCTCTCCGATACGAGTGTGGTGTAGACGGAATCCGTGGGTCGCGGCGATAGCATCGATGTGAAATGCGGGAGGCAGCAGCACGTAAAAATGGCCGTCCGATGAAATGGTCGACGGCCGCCGTCGTGCCGGGCTGGTCGACGGCCGCAAGGGGTGACGGCATGTGGGGCAAGTGGAGCTCGTTTGGCGCCACTCCTCGATGCATCGCCTGTGGAAATTGTGTCCACAGGGCAATTCGCTAGGGCCGCGAGGCCGGCTCGAGCGCAGAGGACAAAGACAGATAAGACATTCCTCCATTTCCTGCGAAATTGATGAAGGACATCTTAATTGCACTGGTTAACGCCGTACCGATTCTCTCGAGCTCGGAACAACGCCAAGCCGTTTCGGAACTTCTTTGAACAGCAGCAGCGGCACGTCCACCGGGACTCCCGCCATCGAAAACAATGGTCCGGTGGAGTGACCACATGTTGCCAATCAACGCGACCTCCCGATTGCATAACACGCCTTTTTTTCACCGGTGATATGACAACTAGCATTTCACGTGAAAGCCTGGATTTGCTCGTGGCAGCTGGTGCCTCGTGGCAGCTGGTGCCTAGGTTGGTGCGATGGTCGGCGTCACGATCCTCGTCCTGAGCGCCTCGAGCTTCCTCGTGTCATGGCACCAGCCAGCAGTGCCGCTGAGGCAGCCGCTCGCACAGGGACGCGTCGGTATTGGGCCATGCGCAGCTCTCGATATGAAGGATCCTGACGTGGCAAAGGAGTATGCCGCGGTGATGGCGTTCGACACGGAGAAAATCGTGGACGAGCTGGAGGCGTCGGGCATCAGGCCACCTCCGACGATGAGTGCGTTCGGACGATGGCCGAACAGTGGCTCTGACCTTGCGCGCCGCCGGCAACCACCTATCACTCATCGTGTGCGTGTGCTGCTACTCTTGCGATGCAGATGACTTTGAGCTGCGAAGCTTGCTGGTCGAATTTCGGATGATCAAGGCGGGCAAGGGCGCGACGAAGAAGAAGCCGCCCCCGAAGCCTGCCTCGTTTGGCAACGAGTTTGAGAAGGCGCTCTATGAGAAGCCAGCCTTCAAAGCGCTCTACGAGCAGATGAAGGCTGCGCGGCTGCAGAATGAGATCAACCTGATCATCGAGTACATGAACAATCCGCGTAACGCCAAGGTTCGGTACGGCGGCACCGCCAAGTACGACGAGACCGTGGCGCAGATCGAGGCGGCGCTCAAGGCCAAGGTGGAGCAGGTCATCAAGTCCGGACGACTCTTCTTCTCGGGGTTCCCGTCCAACATGGGCGAGGGTGCCGTGAAGATGACTCTAGAGGGCTTCGGCAAGCTCAAAGACTTTACGTGCGAGGAGAGCGAGGACGGCATGTCGCTCACGGGGCGCGCTGAGTTTGAGACCAAGGAGGCGGCCGAGGCGGCCATCAAAAAGTATGATGGCGTCGATATGGGCCTCGGCACCAAGCTCGAGCTCCAAGCCCTCTAAGGTCCGCCACTTGTGGCTGGCAAGTGGCCTCGGCCACTCGCCTCATCCTGCTCCCGGTCGGCCGGCGAGCTGCCGATAGCTCAATACGGCGCGTGCATGTGCTTGCTACCACCTAGGGAGCTAGAGCTGCAGCACACTGTCAGGTATACTGTGCGGGTGCGTGAGCCTGAGCGCTGGCACGTGCCTTGAGCGCAAGCTTTGTTAGGAAGACCCTTGGCGAGTCTGAGAGGAGTGGAGGAGAATGTAGGCTCCGTACGATAAGCGATATAGTCGTATTTTCGGTATCGGCGCACACATCGCCGCCAGGGGTCGGCGTTGCGGACACCACCCGCCGCGCACGTGCTCCGTTTTCGGTTTTGCCATTTGCGTGGCGTGAGTCTGAGTGTTGCGACTTGCGTGTTGGCCTAATGTTGGCCGCACCCCACGCGCCTGTGCTGAGTGCTGTCATGCCGAACGGTCAGGCCGCACCCGGGGCCGGCCGATGCGCACCGCACTGGTGGGGATGCACCACCCTCCGCGACACCCTACCCGTCGACCCTACGCCGGGCGTCGGGTGACAGGACACATAGGTTAGAGGTTTCGTGGACGGGACCGGAGGTCGGGACCCGCCCGACCGGACGGGAACATGTGTCCGGACAAATGTTGTGATGTCCGGTGTGTCGAGCCGACAGCCGAGCAATGATTTGACCGTACCGTACGACGTCGACCGGAGCGACCGTCGATAAGCGAAATGGGTAATGGCTAAAAGTGTGACGTGCGGGACGACGTTGGGGTCGTTGCTTCGTCGTCCCGTCCGGGGTTAACCGCGCCGAACGAGCGGTCTATCTGTTTATATTGTATCACACACAGACAGTGTCACACAGGCCTTCGTCGACAACACATCCAGTTCGCCTAAATCCCTAAATTTGGCCGGGCGGTAGATGAAGGAGACCGGGGCGAGAGGCGCCTCTGGGCGCTGCGCCGGCCACCCGCGCCACAGATCTCGCGAGATGAAGGAGACCGGGACTCTCGCAGGGGTCCGGCCGTACGGCTGGCCGGCTGAGCTCACAAGACCTGCTCGACGTAGACGAGATGCTTCGGATTCCAGGAGGTGCCCACCTCGACCACGGCGACGCGCCTGAAGCCGCCCTCGACCTCGTACCCGTGCTTCGTGTTGTGCACCACAACGGCGCCTGAGCGCAGCTCGCGCTTAAGGCGCGTGGCGAGCCGCTCGATCACGGGTACGTCCCACGCGGTGTCATCCACGTACACGAGCGCGGCGGCGGTCGGTAGGCGGAAGGCGAGCGCGTCCGCGCATTCGAACTTCACGATGGATTCGGGCACCTGGAGACTGCTGCGCACGTCCTCGGACAACTCAACGAGACCTGGCAGTAACTCGACTCCCACCGTCGGAACTCCGAAGGTCAGGGCGGCCAGGTACGCCTCAAATCCAATCGACGAGCCGAGTACTACGACAGCGCGCTCCGCATCCGGCACTTTCGCGCCGTCCGGAGCGCGCCCAATGCTGCGCTTGGCGTGGCGCGCGGCGGCCGCATACAGTGCGGTGCGGCTCTCTGCGTTTGTAAAGACGGCGGCGAGCGTATGACCCCACACGCCGCCCCACGCGAACGCGCCGAGCGTGGTCTCCTCGGCGACCGTCCCGTCCATGAGCGTGTGGCTCATCTCCGAGGCGCGCACACTCCAAAGCCTCGTGCTCTCTTCTACTTGCTCCGTCTCGATCTGTCTTAAGTAGCGCATCGCACGATGAAGGAGCACTGCATCAGGTGCGCCCACGCCACCTGCGCGTGCACCCTTCCCTGCAGAGCGGCCCAGCCAGTCCTTCTTGGCGCGCCGCGCCGCGCCGAGCGCAAGCGCCGCGCGCGCCGCTCGAGAGGCAAGGACTCGACTCTCATAGGCTGCTGCCGAGAGGTACGCGCGCGAGATGGGCAGCTTGTCGAGGTTGGTCTGCGCGAGCGAGGCGTCGGCTGGCCGGAGCGCGATCGCGGCCTCGTATGCCTGGAGCGCGCGCTGGGACTCACCGGCAGCCTGGAAGGCAGCGGCTAGGTTGTTGTAGGCGAGTGGCGCATCGACGCCCTCGGGGTCTGCCTCGAGCGCGGCAGTGTAACTTTGGATGGCCTCTTCGAGGCGACCGCGCTTGCGCAGAGTGTTGCCAAGGTTGATGCGCAGCGTGGTGCTCGTCGGCGCCACCGCCAGACCGCGTTCGAAGGCCGCGCCCGCCTCTGCGACCTGCCCGTTCGCCTCGAGCGCCGCGCCGAGATTGTTCGAGATCGTCGGATCGCCGGGCGCAAGCCTCTGGGCAAACGAGTGCCAGATGACCGCGTGATCGGGCGCGCCACTCGCCTGCGCCGCAGCACCAAGGTTGGTGTACGCAGCCGTGTACGTCGGGCTCAGGACCACCGCCTTCTCCAGCACGGCGACTGCCTGCACCGGCTGTCCCACCTCGCGGAGTGCGTTGCCCAGGTTGTTGTACGCAGTGACGAGGGTAGGCATCAATTCGATGGCGGTAGTATGCAATCGAATCGCGTCGTGATACTCGCCGAGCGCCTGCTTGGCGTTGCCGTAGTTGTTGTATGCGCGCGCGTACGTTGGATCGAGGCTGATTGCTGCTTCAAACTCGGCGATCGCCGCAGGTAGATCACCCGAGGCCTTGAGTGCGGCGCCATAGTTGGATCGAGCGCCTGCTTCATGCGGATTTGCCTCCGCGTACTCGCGCATCTCCTCGAGCGTGGGCTGGGCGGCAGCGAGGCTGGCGAGAAAGGCGACAGCGACGCAGCGATGTCGCATGCGTCGCATGCGTCGCATTGCGGAATGCGCGTCTCGTCTTCGGAGATCGCGACCTTGCGAAAAAGAAGAGTTCGGCTTTTCTCTATTCTTCAACCCCAGCTCTCTACATGTAGCGGATCTCCTCGACTCTATGGGAAGTAGTGACTACTTGAGTAGCAGTAGGCCACATGATCATAAGGCATAAGCTCGCGCTCTCTCTGTGAGAGACTGCAGACTCATTGTGCACCGACATCACGACATCTGGCGCGAGCATGCGATGGTCCATGGGCGCGGTGACTTATCACGTGCAATGTGGATACTCTAAGATGGCTCCTAAGAGCCCCGCGATGGCGCCCAGTGGCAGTGCTCCGCTCCTTATGGCGCCCAGTGTTCCGCACCTGCAGCAGCCTCGGCGGCTGCGACGTAGGTCAGGTGATCGGCGATGCAGCGCGGGTGCAGCGCCTCGGCGAGGTGGAGTACGAGGTGCCGATGCTTGGGTGGCACCTCATACGCTTTGCCTCCGTGCATGAAGAGGAGCTCGAATCCCGGGAAACCTTGGTACTGCTCGAGCGTGTCGAGAATCGCCTCCTGCTCGCGCTGCTTCTTGTGGCTGTTGCTCGCCGCGAAGAGAGAGAGCAGCTTGCGCGAAAACGAGAGCGGGCAACCGAGCAGCCGGGGCACGATGTCGTTGGCATTCACCACGCTCATGACGCGCGCACCAGCCGTGGGTTCGTCAAAGGCGGCCGCGTCGGGCGTGCCGAAGAAGACCACAGGCCCTCCGAGGTTGACGATCGTGAGCCGGCCACCAAAGCCCTTGGGCAGGAAGCCCGCGCCGGCCACGACCTGGGAAAGCGCGCCGCCAAGCGAGTGCCCGAAGATGTACAACTCGTCACAGCCCGGAAGGTGCATCTTCAGCTTCGCGTGCAATGTCGCATCCTCGCGCACGGTGCGCAGGAAGCCGCCGTGGCAGCGCACGCCATTGGGCCCGGCCTCGGGCCGGAACATGACGTCGGCGATCGCGTCAGTGGGCGACATGGTGCCGCGGAACACGAGGAACAAGGCCTTGGCCGCACTGGCGGACCGCCGGCCTTCACACAGGAACCAGACCGCGTTGGTCTCCATGAGCGCCTGCTCCTCAAAGTGGAGCAGCCGCGACTCTTGAAGCAGCGTGCCGACTGCGCGCGCTATCTCCTCCGCGTTGTCCACCTGGTACGGCAGGTCGGCGAGCCGCGCGGAAAGCAGCGGCAGGTCGAGCTCGGCAGGAGGGACCACCTTGAGCGTAAGGTTGCGCTCGATTGCGCGAAGGATGGAGAAGTAAAGGACCTGGACGAGGGCCCAAAGGACTTGAAGAGCGACAAAGAGCAGCCAAACCATCGAGTTCACGACGGTGGTGACTCCTTTCCGTGATGCACTCTGCATGCAGCGGATTCCTGCGAAACTCACAAGTTCACGTTCACACGTAAATGAAATTGCCATCCCGGAATGACGCACGACCACAGGTCCCGTGGAAACACAACGTGGAGGGCGCAGACACCGAAACCTCCCACGAAAATAATGGTTGAGATTCAAGTTGATTTTTATGCCGGCGGAGTGTGTTGCCAAATTGGTGTGGCCGAGCGAGTCAGGGGGCCTGGAGTTTACAGTTTTCGCTCATATGACTTATCACACGCGCGCTCCAGTGGCAGTGCACACACACAACTGTCCTACGTCTGCCTTGTCACGTTCAGATTAACTTGTCCAACGGGCTGGCCCAAGCCGGCGGCGAGGCGAGGATGGGCCCTGGACCGCCGTCGGAATCACTTCCAATGACATCTTGCTTGCCTTGAGTCGATTCGTCTTCAAAATCATCCTCGTCAACAACTGTCAGCGTCGCACTCGCTTCCGGAGGCGGCGGCGCGGTGGCAGGCGGCGTCTCGTGCTGCGGTGAGACGACAAAGCCATCATCGTCGGCAGGCTTCGCCAGTCCAAGAAGCTCCTTTTTAGTTTGCAGTCGCGCCTTGCCAGTTTTGAGCAGTGCGTGCTCAAACATGGTCGGTGACACGCTCACGACTTCGCCGGCCTCTCCAAGGCCATCCACCGCCTCGAGCAGCACAACGTCAATTCGCCGCTTCTGCGCCTTGTTCGGCTGTGGTTCCAGTCGATATCCCAGCTCGTTGACCTTTGTGGCAGCTTTGCGCCCATTGTGTCTCTTCAGTGCGCTCGCTTTCGACTTGCGCCGTGCGTCAGTGTTCTGTCGCACAAAGACCTCTGCCCGTGCAACTAACGGTAAGCGTCGTTCCATGAGGAACGTGGCCGCTGGCACACGACGAAGAGCGCTTCCGAGCGCCCAGCAGTGGACGAGGATGATAGCACGGATCATCGTTGCACGGAGTCTCACTCTCTTTCGTACCTGCCTCCTGTCTGCGGCGTGTTCCGACCGACGCTCGTTGGAGCCTTCGTGATGAGAGGCGCGATCTCGGTCAATTTTTGGTTACATCACGAGGTTTCAATATACCGGTGACCCGGCTCCCTCTAGGTGACTTTATGTGGGGGTGTCACGTGGCACTTTGAGTATTTTTCCATTTAGAGCAAGTTTTGAAGACTCCCTGTCCATGTGATGTTGATGGCCGAGGATGCGGATGAGGGGCTCTCTGTGGCCGAGCTGGCAGACGACAAGGAGAGTGTGCTGAGAAATGACCAAGAGCCTGACAGTACGGCAGCAGTACCAGCCAAAGGAGCTGGTGAGCGGTACGTTCACTTCGGTGAGTGCTCAGAGTTGAGCATCTCGACGCCGATTCAGAGATGCCGCCGACGCTTTGCCGAGATTGCCATCTCGCAGCCGGGGCTCCTTGACGACTCGCATGTCTGGGCCCACGCCTACGATATCTCCGGAGGATTTAGGGTTGCCTGGCACGTTGGTGTCTCCGTCTATGGGCTTGAGTGGTCGTTTGATGGCTACCAGAACCCCTTACTGGAGCAGATCTGGCCACATAAGCACTCATTTAAGGGCGTGCAATCATCGACCTGTAAACCTCACCAGGCTAGAAGCTGGTTCGGCGGTGGGAAAGCCGCGTACCACAAGGAATATCTTGGCAGGACGAAGAAATTACCCAACGAAGTACGTGACATCCTAATCGACCTCATGACTCATGAGTACCACCCTGGTGGCAAGATTGCCGCAACGATGACGGACAAGACGTACAAACTGTCCACGCACAATTGCCAGGACTTCGCGTGGAGATTCGTTTGCCGTCTTCGTGATCGTGACCCAGGGCTGCTTCCATTACAGTCGACTTACAACCTAAATGAGGTTCTTACAACCAGGGCTTGGCTTGGCTTGATTTTTGAGTACTTCAAGGATGACATTGCGGCTCACCAACGTTGGCATCGTTAGCTACATTTATTACAGTTCGGTACACACGGGTCGGGCGTTGGGGTTTGTACATAGAATTTATGACCAGCGAGGGGGGGCTCCGCAGCATTTTACCGACGAACCGGAGGCCGAAGCGCGAAGGGTAAGCTAGGGGTAGTTCAACTTCCTCGAGTTCGGACGGCCAACGAGGGGTGTACATAGAGGGCCGGGCATCGCGGTCCAGACACCAGAGGCCCGCAGAGGCCTGTAGACCGGAGGTATATTCTTTCTGGATTCACACACTATCCCCACCACCTGATTTTGAAATCAGTGTAGACAGAGGGCCTTTTAAGGGGTCCGAGGAGGAGGGTATTAGAGGGAGGTATTCTTTCTCACACTAAGTATCCTCACCACATGAGCTGCAGAGTGATACTTATCGCCGAAGGGGTAGAGGGAGGCCTTGGCTTGAAGACTTCTCTGACACACGGGTACCCACGTCCCCATCGTGATTCATGACGGTGTGACCCCGGTGTGAAGAGGTAATGAAGAGGTAGTTCATAGCTTCATGCATGGGTCTCGCCGGACTTTCTCTTTTTTGGCTGTTTCTCAGCTCTCCGCCTGTGCATGTGTCTCAAGTCTCATCTCATCTCGATAGTCCTGTATTGCTTTCACGGTGGTACCGTTTACGTGTTGATGTGTGTATTGTAGGGTCAGGGGGGGTTTCCCATACAATTTCGTGTATTGTATTCAAGACAAGTCAGTCTATACAGAAACAACAGACAACCATACGGAAGCCTACCCGGTATCGAATGAAGTACGAGCATGAATCGCGAACTGATGAGCCAGCCCAAATTTTGCGGGCACGGCCGGGGCTTGACTTGACGTGACTTGACTTGACCAGAATTGTATTCATAATGAAGAGGACCTTCCAAGGCCCCCGAAATGCTCGCGCTGCTCGTGTCGGCTGCATCGATCACAAGCCAGAGACTGCTGACGCACCGCATCGGAATGCATCTGGATGAGGTTCAGGGAGCATCCAAAAAATCCAGTTCATTCGCTATGTGCGCGCCCAAGGATGAAGTGACGCCGTCCGATCTGGCCAATGCGGTCGTTGCAAACGTGTTCGAAGGTGAGTTTGGGTCGCGCGGCGAGGTTTGGGTCTTCGGCCAGGCTGTGCTGCTTGGTGGGGTGCTCGCGGCTCCGGATCTGCCTGGCCTGTCTGTTCTGTCACGCGTTATTGGTCTTGCGGTATTGCTCGGCGGACTTGCAATCGCCGTCGTCGCGGCCGCAGATTTGGGCACTTCCCTGAGCCCGTGGCCTAAACCCACGGATGCGAACACCCTACAAGTAGATGGCGTCTACTCAGTGTGTCGTCATCCGATCTATACCGGGCTCGTCTGTGGCTGCGGAGGCCTGAGCCTGCTAACTGCCTCGACTGAGCGCTTGCTGCTCTCGTGCTGTCTGTACGTACTCCTATCAAGCAAAGCAGCGCGGGAGGAGGCGTTCATGGAGGACAAGCATGGCGCCGCGTACGTCGAATGGGCCTCCAAGGTGCCGCGCTTCTTTCCGCGTGCAGAGAGCTTGGCGAGCGTTCTAAAGGACGCGGCGAAGAGGGAGGTGTGATGCTTGAGCGATCCTAAAGGAAGTTTAACTGCCGACGCATCTTACTGTGGTGGCTCTCTACTGACCAAGCTACCTACACATTGGCAGGACCCCTGAATTGCGGTGGGGTAATTTGAAGGGAATGTCGGCGTGAGAGTATGGCGGCATGCGACATGGGGAAATGCGGACGGCGTCGCATCTCACACGCGCACATGGGCTGCCGCACCGCGCGGCGGGACCGGACACGGGCATGGAAACTTACTTCTTCTCCTCGTTGCTTGTCGTTGCTTGTCGTGGTGGCTCGAGCGGTACAACCTAAAAACACTACATGTAAACGGCGCGAGTCTAGTTAGCGACAGCACTGTAAATGGTTAGTACGATTTACGTTCCGCTTCCGCCTTCCGGTTGCTCCGCCGCGCGGTCGCCCGCGCCGCGCTGTGAGACGGACGTGACGAGTCACGAGAGGAGACGAGGCGCCCGAGCGCGTTCGAATTTCAACCGAGTCTCGCCACGGTTTGTTCAGTTCGCGTTACACCGTATCTCGCGGGAGTCCAGCAATGAACCGCCAAGGGCGCTTTGGGCCGTTCGCCGCCGTGGCCGGCCCGTGCCTGGGCCCGTGCCCCGCGATGGCCCAAAACGTCAACTGCCCATCTCACATGGCCTTCTTCTTCGCCGCCTCCGCCACCTCCTTCATCTTGCGTCCCTTGAGTTTCTTCTCGCGCTTGCTGCCGCGCTCTCTCGCCGCCGTCTTTCGTCGGAGCTCTCCGATCGAGTCGCGGCCGGTGGCGGTGCTCTGCTCGAGTGCTCCGGCAAAGAAGCGCGTGTCATCCACTTGCTCGAGCTGCTGGCGCATGTATCGCATCGCGGCGAGGTTGTACCCGATGACGCCATGCTCCTGCGCGAGGCGCGATCGTAGCGACGTGTCGAGCGCATTCAGCATCGTGAGCAGCCCGGCGCTACCGACGATCTGCTTGTGGTGCACGCGGAGCAAGAAGAGGATGACCTTCGCCATCAACTCGACGGGCGGCGCGCGTGGCACGAGGGGTAGCAGCCGCGTAAGGAGTGCTTTGGCCGCGTCGAAAGGCAGCAGCAAGAGCGCCTGCTCGAGCTCGGTGGCACGCACTGAGCTGAGCGCTTTGAGTAGGTATGCCCCTTGGTCGAGCCCGAGCAGGAGCATATTGGGTACGAGTACAGGCTGCTTGCTGCCCTCGCCCGCGGCGCCTCGGGCAGTCCACTTGGCATGCGCGTTCTCGTACTCGGCGACGCGCTCCGACTCCTCAGTGAGCGTCTTGAGAGCCTCGAGCACGCGCTCCGCCCCCTTGACGGTCTCCATCGTCCGTCGGCCAGCGGCTGCAGCTTCGGCCTGCGGCTCCATCCCGAGGGCGGCCGCCTCCTCCTCCTCGGCCTCGGCGTACTCCTGGCGCTTCTCCAGCCCGGCTTCGAAGAGCTCTTCGAGCGCCGCCTCACGCTCCTCCTCGAGAAAAACCTGCTCGTCGCTCCGCTTCCACAGGCGCAGCGAACGGTCTTTGGAGGCGGACACGACAAAAGAGCCGCTTCGCGAAGGAGCCATCGCCCAAACGTCGGCGTGGTGCCCCTTGAGGCATAGGATCTGCTCAAAGTGATCCGCGTCCCAGTAGCGCACTGTCTTGTCCTTGCTCGAAGAGAAGAAGAAGTGGGTCTCGCGCACAAAGGCGACGCACATGACCGATTCTGTGTGCCCGTGGAGCGATCGATGGCAGTCGCCAAAGTCGAGTCCCCAGATCTTAATGGTCTTGTCAGCGGCGCCCGAGGCGAGTAGCTCGCCGTCGGACGAGGCGCTCACGCAGAGCACGGGCAGCTGGTGGCCATACAGCGTCAGGAAGAGCTTGAGACTGTCGGTGAAGAGGATCCGTATCGAAGCGTCCAAAAGAGCAGCGACCACGTGCTTGCCCTCGGGTGTGAATCGCGCGCAGAGCACGTCGTCGTTCAGCTCATGACGGCGCTCCTCCTCGAGCTTCACGACGTTCGGCTTCGGCTCGCGCGGCGTCCAAAACGCAATCGTCTTGTCGGCGCCGCCCGACAGGATGGTCGTGCTCCCCGGCTGCACGCACAGCGACCAGACAGCGCCCGCATGAGCGTCGGCCCTCTCATCGACGAGATCATTGGTCGCGAGCGAGAAGGCCTGTAGGCTGCCGGCCTTGGTCCCCACGATCACGTACTTGGAGGCGAGCACGAAGGCCGCGCTCAACCCGTACCCACACGCAAGCGAGCCGACGCACTGCTGCGACTTGACATTCCACACCTTTGTCTCGCCGTCGCAGGCGGCGACCGCGAGCCGGTCGTCCGCACTCAACGCGAGCCCGCGGGGCTCCGACCGGTGGCCTGCTGCACTCACACTCGAGAGGAGCGCCGCCGCGCCGCCCTGCTTGAGTTCGCACCCGTACACGCCCAAAGCGTTCGACCGGTCCGCGACGAGGAGTCGCGCCGTATCGGGCACCTTGCAGGCACCGCCTTCGTCAACGTCGTCCGCCTCGTCCGGCGCGACGGCCGCGATGCCGGCGCCGGCGCCCATCTGGGCACGGCCGGCACGCGGCATGAAGGCGAATGAGTGCAGCTTCTGCGCCGCGCGTAGGTGCGTCAACGGCAGGAAGCAGTCAGCAGCATGCAGGGTAGGCTCGGTCTCGTCATCCTCATCGATGCCCGTCACGGCGCCCGACACGGCGACGGCGGCGCCGCTCGCGGCCTTTCGCTTCTTGGCTGCGCGTCGCTTGAGCTGTCGCTTGAGCTGCGCGGCGCTCTGCACCGAGAACAGCTGCAGGTTGCGATCGGCAAACTGCACCGCAAGAGCCCGATCGTCCAGGCCGAAGCGGAGGCGAGCAACCCGAGCCTGGCTCGCGCGGATAGCGAGGACGCCCCAAGGATGCGCCTGCACGCCACGCCACTCGCCGCTGGACGTGACCGCGCCACCGGCCGACACGGCGCTGCCCGACACGGCGCTGCCCGACGCTGCCGCGTCGACGCGCGCCGCGCCGGCGGCGAGCGGCGGGCGCGCCCGGGCCAGTTGACGAACCTCGAGGCGCCATACGAGCACCTCCGCGTTGGCCCCACCCGTGAGCAGTCGCTCGCCCGCCTCGTCGGCGGCCAGGCTCCAGAGCTCGCCGCTCGGTGCGGCCACCGTCTGGATGCAGTGCTGTGTCGGCAGGTCCCACAGCTTCAGCAGGCCGTCCTTGGAGACGGAGGCGATGGCGTCGTGCGTCGGCAGCAGGCACACGTCGGTGACGGCGTCCTTGTGCCCGCGCAACCGGCAGATGCCGGCCTCGGCAATCACGTCCCACACAATCACGTTCGTGTCCCGCGCGCCCGAGACGAGCATCGTCGCGGCACGGTTGAAGTGCAGCGCGCTCACAGCACTCTTGTGGCCGTTGAGCGTCACGCGCTCCGCCGTGGTGGCCGTGTCCGAGAGCTGCCACAGCCGGATGGAGCCATCCGCGTAGCCGACAGCGACGGTGTCGCCGTCGGCCGCGAGCTCCAGCGCCGTCACCTCAGACGAGACTCCAGCCGCTCGCAGCTGCCGCACGAGTGCGCCGGTCTTGATGTTCCAGATGGCGACAGCCTCAAGTGCGGGCGCGAGTGCCAGCTTGCCCGAGGCGTCGACTGCGACGTTGCCGCCGCCGGAGACGACCACGCCCCAGCTGGCATCCTCGGCGTAGCGCAGGTAGGTCTTGACCATGCTCTGTGAGGGTGAGACGACGACGACGCCAAAAGCAGTGCGAGCTTCGAGCACGTCGCCTTGAAGTCCGCAAAGAGTGCTCAGAAAGTTTGTCTGCCACAGGTTTCACCGGAGGGAGCCGGGTCACTGTACGGTACAGTACTTTGTTATTTAAACTTGACGCGCTCCGAACAATCCGTGGATGGGCCGCGTGTCTCCAGGTGTCTTGAGGTACCGGGTACCCGGTACCGGTAAAAAGACACCGGGGGGAGCCGGGACACACACGGGACACACCGGGTACCGGTGTCTTTTTACCGGTACCCGGTATCCGATCGGTCGACCGCTCGCGCGCGCGCGCACCACCTTGTAATTTGTCTAGCTAACCTCGTGTAACAGCATTATGTAACGGCACGTACTGTTCTACAATAGTAGAGCTCTGATTCTTTTCCGCGATCCCAGGCCCACCCGCCCTGCCTTCTACGGTCGCATACCGTATCGTCACGGGGCGCGTTATGGCGATTGTCATCGCGGCAGAAGTTTGCCCACAGGCGTTACAAAACCTTGCGATTTTTCCGTCGACGACCGAACTCCCCTCCCGTCTCCTCATGGCTGCACCCTCGCAGAACCCACGTCGTTCTCCTTCTCGATTGCGCATTGATGTGACATCCGGGGCCGATTCACCGCCTCTCTCACCGACATGGATGGAAATGATGAAGGAACCGACACATTCACAGTCAGCGAGGACGGCGACACAGCTGGCATCGACGCCTGACTTTCCAGGGGTGCGTAGGCCCTTCGGATCTGACTCGCCAGAGCGGCGTCCTTTTACATCCGACTCGCAAGTGCGGCGACCCTTCACACCGACATTGCAGCGGCCACCTTCGCGTGCCGCCTCGACGCCAGGACACGGGTACCGAAACAAAAGGGCAACTCCACGGCCTGCGACGCCCTACGATGAACGTCAAAAGTACCTCGCAGCCGCTGCTGCCGCAGGCATCCCAGCGAGTGGACCGCTCAGTAGTGACGATCGGCCACAAGATCCGTGCTTAGACCGACAGCGGCCAAGCACGGCGACATTACCGGCCGATTCTCCGCGCACAGACGGATGGTACGCGCGTAACGACGAGGCTGTCGCAGAGTTTGTGAAAGAGCGGAACGAGATAGTGCTTGCCGAGCAGCGTGCGGCCAGGCTCCGTGCGGAGCTTCGACGTCCCGAGATTGAAAGAGCGAATGCGAGGGCCATGCAGGCGACCAAGGACTCTGCAAAGCGCGTGGCTGCAAAAAGGGCAGCCGAGGAGGAGGCAAAACAAGAGGAGGAGCGAAGTCAGACGGCCTACCGGCAGGAGCAGCTGCGCCAGCTCGAAAATAAATTCAAGGTGACCGAGGAGGAAAGGCGTCAGCGTCTTAAGGAAGCACCGCCAACGATTGTTCAGGTGATACGAGAAAGGGTACTGAAGCAGATGGAGATGGAGAGCAAGGAGGCCCGATGTAAGTTTGAAGCCTCCGAGGCAGCACGAGCTCAGGTTATGCGGGAGGCGAAGGCTGATGAAATTGAGAAGACAATGGCACTGAGAAGAGTGCTGGCTGAGGCGGAGAAGGCGATGGCGGCGAAGGAGGCTGCCGCGAAACGGGGCCGACAATTAACGGAGGTGTTCACATAGGGCGTCCCGCGCAGCCACAGTGCCGCTCCCGCGCGCAGCTCCATGATCCCCGCTTACACCCCTCACGACGGAATGTAACCCTTGTTTCCAGGCGATTGCTACACGGCTTCGGCAAGAGAACAAGACGGCCGCCAAGAAGGCGTGGGACACTGTGCACGTGACATTCCACAAGGAATGGCTGGAGAGCTACGAAAAAGTGTTCGGCACCAGTGGCAAGATCGCGTGGAATGACGCGCATCTTGATCGGAAAGAGGCGCAGTTGAGTGCATTGGCGGGAGCGATTCACCAGAGAGGTGTGTAGCGCCCACGAGGCACGAAGTTGGAGTACATCGCTCACTGGAGCCACCCGCCCCTGCAAGCGCGCCAAACGCCCGCACGCCTGCCTGCACAGCTCACGCTGCGTTCCCCGGATTCCGTGCATGCAGTCGTCTCGCATCAAGAATCAGCTCTCGCGGAGCATCAGCGGCAATTAAATGCAGAGGGGAATGCGGCTGATGCGAGTATCGAGGCACTCGATGCCGCAAAGGCGCAGCTTTGGGAGCAGGCGTGCGAGGCTTGCGAGGCGCGTCCGCGAAAGATGTACGCCTCCGTTGACGCTCACATTCGAAAGGTCCGAATCATCCAGCCACCCCCTGCTCGGTACCGTCCATCTCTCGCGCCCCTTCTCTGAGCTCGCCTCCGATCGCGAGGAAACCATCATTCGCAGGTGTGGGGGAACAACGTGCAACAGACCGCGGCCAGTGCGAGAAGTGCAGCCCGCGAGACCGTGCACGCAGGAAAATACTTCAGCCCGCCGACCACCCCTCAACAAATGAAGCCCCCCAAAATGGCTCAGACACCAGTAGACATGGATCGGGGCCAGTGGAAGCCACCAGCTGAATTCTACCAGTTGAAACCCAGGGCTGGTCTACAAGCTGATCCCGGTTCATGGACACTTCGCCGTAGGCCAGAAATGAACGATGTCGTACCAACTCGACTCGGGAAAACCAATTACAGAGAATTCTGGTGGGTTGGGGTGCAGCCGACTGGATACCCGACTGGACCAGGCTCGCCATACGCACGTGGTACAGCTATTATTCCTACTCGTGCATGACCTCGCTTGCGCCCATCAAATCACAAATGATTGTACCGGCTACCGGTAGTAATCGCTAATGGACGAGTGCATTACCTAGTATCGCGCGCTACGCGCTAGCTCGCTAACTTTCTCTCGTCCGCGATCAGTTCGCATCGGGCCAGCGTACTCGTTGCTTTTCAGCGAAAACCGATCAAATCTCAACTGCAAATCAGGTGTGAGCAGTGACGCTTCCACACTTTTCGGACGGGATGCTATACCCGTTGGCACTCACAACAGGTTTGGTGCACGTGGTCACTGCTCCACGACGTGATGCGCCACGAAGGCGTTGAGCGCCTGAGCCTGCGTGCGCGCGTCCATGCAGAGCGGGTCCCGCTGCCCGCCCACGGTGCATCGCCACTTATAGTCAGCGCAGCAGCCACCGTGCGAGTTGTTGTCTGTGAAGCTGTTCTCGCAGCCGGCGTCACAGAAGCAGTAGCCCCCTCCCGGGATGGGAAGCGGGACGGTCCACGGGACAACCCCTGCCATACCATCGGGCGATGCCTCGCCGGCCGCCTTGGCCCCCTTCGCCTCAGCCAGCTTGGCACCACTGCACCGGCCCTGACAGCTCGGCATACGGCTGGCTGCGGGCAGGCATGTGTCTGCGTAGTCGGCACAACAGTCGAGATGTCGCGCGCACAGCGCGTCACATTGGCAGGCCACTTTGACCTCCGTACCGGAGCAGCCGAAGGCACGGCAGCTAGCTGTGCGAGGGCTCGGCGGCCGGCGCGCTCCCACCACATACGCCGCGTCGAGTTCCGTGCAGCCTACCTCCGTCTGGCGAGCCGAGCCCGTCACGGGAGCGTACAGCGAGCACACCAGGCCGGTGTGCGTGAGGTTGGCAAACGCATAGGTCTGGCAGCTGTCCTTCGTGGCGCACCGCTCCTGGCACGCTGCAAGATTGTCGATCTGGCCACTCCAAATCGGCGCGACAGAGTACGTGCAGCGAAGCCCAGCGCGCATGAGCCACACCCGAGGATCAGGCGGCGTCTGCACCGCAGCGGTAGAGCCGTTTGTCCACCACCACCTGAACTTGGGCGGCAGTTTAACAGTGCTGTTGCTACTGCTTCTGCTGCTGCTACTGCTGCTGCTGTCGCCGGTGCTGCTGCCCGTGCTGCTGCCAATGCTGCTGCCAATGCTGCCGCCGTTGCTGGCACGGGGCGTCGAGGGCAGTGCAGGCGGAACGTGGCACCGGTCGTCAAGGAGCTCGAAGGGTGGGAAGACGGCGGATCGTCCCCAGGCGAGATCCGAGCTCATCTGGACGAGATGGCGCATAGGGCCCGCTAGCCCGGGTGTGAGGGCGCCGCTCGAGGCGAGGCTCTGGAACGCATAGCCGACATGTGCTATGAAGATGCCCTTGAAGCTGAAAAAGTCCGCACCAGGGTCGTAGCCGCTGCTCGCATTACATATGGTCGACTGCGAGCGAGCGCCCCGCTGCTCATCTATGGGAGCTCCGAGCTCGTTGGTCATGTTGGCGACAGCAGCGTTGAGCAGCGAGGCGACGTAGCCCAGGTACGCCGTATCCGCGGTCAGGTTGTACAGGAGCGCCGCCGAGGAGAGGAGTATGCCGTGGTTATACGACTCGCCTGCGATGCCGGAGCTCTCGCACAGGCTCCCATTGGTCCGCGTCGTGCACGTGGTCGCGGCGGCCAGCGCGCTGCAGCACCACTCCGGCTGCGCACCCGTGCTCATGATCCCGTTAGGAGCGAGCAGCCCACGCCCGCCCTCAAACGCTGCCAACCAGCCCCACACGCGTTCGGCGTCGGCAAGGAGTGACGCGCGCTCTTCCGAGCCAGCCGCAGCCGAGCTCGCGAGGCGCGCGGCCAGGTGCATGAGCTCGACGATCGAGATTGAGTCCTTGAAGCGCGAGTCCGCATGCAGGCTCCACCAGAACCCGCCGCACTCCGAGCTTGCCTCGTCATGCACGCCGCTGATCGCGGCGTCCGATGCGGCGGCGTCCGATGCGGCGGTGTCCCATCCATAGGTGAAGCCCCACTTGAGCAGCTCAAGCGCGCGGGTCCGCCACGTGTCATCCGCGGTCCAGTCGTGCATGCGCGTATACGCCAGCCCGTACCACGCAAAGTCGTCCACCCAAGTCGGATGCTCCGTCGCGTTCCAGAAGGCATTGTAAGGCGCGTGCTGCCACGTCGACTGCGCAGCGTCGAGGATGCGCGCGCCACCCGCATCGGCTGGCGTCAGATTGGAAGCGATCGCATACGAGGCAAGCGCCTCAAGGGCAACGGCCGACCACCAGCGGTAGCAGTTCACACATCCAAAATCTGACTCGTCCTCGCACTTGCACTCGGATGCGGCCACATTGGGCTCGTTCGCCGGAGCCGAGCCACCAATCTGACCGCATGAGAAGAAGAACTTGGCCTTTCTCGGCGCCTCGCGCGGCTCGGTCTTCTGGTAGTATTGGAACAGGCCATCGACGGTCGACGACGCGCGCTCGAGAGGCGTGGGGAGGAGCGTTGCGGCTACGAGTACGAGAGCAGGCACGATGGACATGACTTGCGCCAAGGGGCGGTTGTGACCAAGAGAACTCGTCGGTGCCTCTCTGTGCTTGCCGGCCTTTTCGCTTTGGCGATCTCGCGAGAAAAAAAGACACCCATCTACATGTATGAAAGGACAGGTGTGTTGTCGAGCGCGAACAGCGTGCTGTGGGGAAAGAGAGGTGTTTTCTCGTGAGTCCCTCACACATTGGCCGAGCGCGACTCAGACACCACTCAGACGCGTGCGGCGAAACCGGCGATGCCCAACACGACCGGTGCAGCGAGCTCGGAGCAACCGCCCTCCTCCTCAGAGGATGCCATCGAGCTGGCGGCACACGTTGCCGCGATGCAGGAAGCAGAGGCGGAGCTCGTCAAGCTAAACTCCCGCGTAGAGCTCGCCAGAACACTGGTTGACCTGCGCCGGCATCATCGAGAGCAAAGAGCCGACAAGCGTTTGGATCTGGAGGTTCACGCGCAGGAATTGCAAACATGCCTCACGGCCGCGTGGGATCGCGTCGACCATTTGCACGAAGGCGTTGCTGCCGTCGAGGTCCAGCTCGCCCTCTCGCGCCGGCTGCTCAAGGAGAGCGCTCCGAAGCTAGAGGCACTCAAGGCACGCAGGTCCGTCGCCGAGGAGCAGTTCCGCGTCGAGACCATTCACACGGGAGTTCTGCACGAGAAGTTGCGCGAACGCAAGCAGCAGCTGGCCGCCGTACAGCGCCAAGTTCTGGATCAGCGTTTGCGCGTTGGGCTCAAGCAATGGCGAGAGCGGCACCTTCGACAGGAGTCGATCCAACGCTGGCATGCGAACGCTCTCTTGGAGCGCGCGGCCCTTGCGTTCGCAGAAAGGCGGCAAGCGATCCAAGCGGCCGCAATCTTGTGACGTCACCGGCCACGACGACAGCCGAGCGAGGACGGGATGCAACGACGATCCGCACGCACCAGTCACGGCACCTACCAGCCCATTACCATGGTAAGCTACGTAGAGGGCCTGCGAGTGAGTATCAAGATCCAAATCGAATTTGCGATGACCGATGTTTCGTTTAAGTCGCCTACGTACCCCGCGCGGGCGGCGGGGAACCTACTCCTACATCCTACGCGAATTTCCTACAATGTCAATTGGGACCTGTAATTGGGACCTGTCGCGCCCGGACCTCGCGAGCGCGGCGTGTGTACACACGGTAGCCGTCTCTGGTCATGCAAACCGCACTATGTACGAGATCTAATACTATGGAGGCGTGCGTAACTATCTGCACCCATTACGTGACACCAACTGACATTGAGTCGTTGTGGACGAGCAGAGAGCGTTGCGGCAAGCCCCGCGTCGGGCCCGCACTGCTTCCACGCCCCATCAAGGGCGCTTCACGCGCTGGCTATGGGGTCCACGATGCCGCTCGTATTATGGGGGTGCGCGAGTCCGGTCACGTACGGTCACGTGGTCTTCGAAACCGCCTCCTTGCACGGCATGCAGAAAGCACCGAAGAGCTGGGAGAAGAACTTGGCGACGGGATGCAGTGGCTCGTTGATCTCCGTGGTCAAAAGAGCCATTGGCACCGGAGCGAAGGAGACCCTTTGTTGCGTCCTGCCGTCGTCGTCAACATCATCCTTGGCCTTGCTTGGGCTTCCGGCCATCCAATCCAGCGCTTTTGCCGTGGCCGCGGCCGTGGCTGTGCCCGCAGATACGACGGCGCCACCGATGACCGGAAGCGTCTCAAGCGTCGCATCGAACCCGGTGGTCACAAGGCTGCCTGTGGCCATCACGCCGTCGCCCACGGCCGTACCAGCAGAAGCGAAGAACTTGCCGGTCTCGCCCATACCCACACCAATGTTATCGCCCACGTCCTTCACGACGTTCATTATCAAATCAAGGGGGGTGCTGCTATCGTCGTGTACGGTCGTGGTTGCGGCGCTCATATCTGACGGTGCTGGTGAAGCGGGTTGTGATGCCGCTGCCTTCGCCGCGGCCCTTGACAGATCCAATGACATATGAATATGCAAAAGATTCACCCTCGCGACGTTTCACATTTCAGAAGTGCGGTGGGATGAGATTCGACTCAGCGTTCCATGCGGGACAGGAACGCGCCCTGTCGGGCGAACGAGAGCGTCGTATGGGAGATGTTCTTCCTCCTGTGCACGACGGCCTGCGCGTTCTCCGCCACGTCCTCACCATCCACGAGTGCTCCACGCCAGGAGCGTGCGCACCGCTTGCGGCTGTCAGCCGATGAAATCAATCCGGGTGCTGTCGCGGGCACCAACCTGCGGATCCTCGAATACCCTCACCCGCTGCTGCGCGCGCCGAACGCTGACGTGACCGAGTTCGACGACGAGCTCAAGCAGCTTACGAAGGAGATGTTTGACATCATGTACGCGTCGCGCGGGGTCGGTCTCGCCGCGCCGCAGCTCGGCATCAATAAGCGGCTCATGGTCTTCAATCCAGAGGGCGATCCGAAAAAGTGGCTGTCGGAGCTCGTGCTGTGCAACCCTGAGATCGAGGAATATTCCACGAGCACCGCACTCGAGGAGGAAGGCTGCCTATCCTTCCCAGGCTTCACCGCCGACGTGATGCGAAGCCAGAACATCCAGGTCAAGTGGCAGGGGCTCAACGGCAAGGTGAAGCGCAAGAAGCTTCGGGGTTGGGAAGCACGCATTTTCCAGCACGAGTACGACCACCTAGATGGCACGCTGTACGTCGACCGGCTCGGGGAGGGCGAGCGGAGCAGGGTCAAGTGTCACCTCGACGACCTCATAAGGAGCTATGAGAAGGAGTCGCTAGCCGGCCCGGCGGCGCTTTGAGACCGCGGCCGAGTAGGTAAACGGTCGTGATGGAGAGGGCCGATAGCGGCCGCCCCTGGGACGCGGACCGATCACCGCCGCGGTTTAGAAATATTGTTGGGATTAGCGCACGCATCCGTTCACATGCCAATACGTATGTGCTCTTAAATGACTGCATGGTCAAACGGTGACATATCCACAGAGGCATCGACGCGCCCAGACTCGCCATGTCGGTCGAATAGCGCTGTCGCGAACATCACGTCTCGTGCGCGTCGCGATCGTCTCTGAGGATGGTGTCTACGGACTACACAGCTCCGCGGCGGACGAAACACAGGAAGTGCGCGTTGTGCGGTCGGCGGCTCAGCAGCATGCATGCACTTTCTCGTAGGATTTCCTAACGGCACCTCTTGTGGAGGCACCTGATCTCCTCAGCCTCGTCGTGAGGAGAAGTCGGTACCATCGGACGAGCTCGAGTGCAGGGAGCGCCCGTAATAGGTCGGCATTCCTGGGCAACGTGGGGAGAGCATGACAATGGAGAGTGAGCAGGGACGCAGCGCTACCATCGCCCGTCGGCTCCGATGATGCGTGTGTTGGGGTGTACCTTTGATGTGGTACGGCCGCTTGGCAAAGTAGCCGGTCTCTCTCATCCAGTCGCGTAGCTCGCTCGTGGCGGACCTCTCATCAAACTCGCGCTGCGTCGATGTCACTTTATACTCGCCGGTCACTGGCCGCGCGGCCGCCTTTCCGAGAGCTAGCCGTGGCATCTCTGGCACGATGACGGGGTCCTTGGGCGGGTTGGCCCCGATTGCGATGCCGAGCTTCAGGTTGCGCCGGTCGAGGTAGTTGGTCCACCATTGTTCCTTAATGTTGGCTACACTGTTGATCCCCTCCGTAAAGATCTGGCCATCCGCGACGGAGAAGACGTCGAGCGGCATTGATTTTGTGAAGAACTGAACTAGCTACCCTGCCATTCGGACTGGCCTTCGCTCAACTGGAGTGAATGAAACACTTCATCATGTAACGTCGTGGCGGTCGTGGAGGAAAACAGCGGACGCAAAAGTAGAAATGTTGGGGGCTTCTAATGTTCACCTGAAACGCGCCGTCGGCCGAAGCAACGCACGCCCTGCGGACTTTGCCGCGTCGTCAGCGCGCCTGGGGGCGGAGCCACATGACGGCCGCCGCGGCCGAGGCGCAGGCGTCCGTGCCCAGTCTCGGGGAGGCGCAGCGCCATTTCGAGCTCTTCTTCGGCGAAGAGGGGCCCGGAGCAACTGCTGCTGCTGCTGCGGTGCCTCCTCGTCGTCCGACTCTTGCGGTCGCTGCCTTCGAGGCGCAGGCACCGAGCACGCCGATGGGCGCGCAAGGCACCGCCCCCCCCTCCTACCGGCACACGACCCCGCTACACACGGCGGCATGGTCTGCTGCAGCCATGACGACCCCTCGACCGGCGAGCGAGGAGGCGATGGCACAATGGCTCGAGGACATTGGTTTGTCCGACACGCCAGGGCTGCTCGATGCGCTCGCCCGCGGCGCGGGCTCGCTCAAGGGCCTGCGAACCATGTCGGATGAGGCCATCAATGCGGCGGTTAGCCCGTTGCAGCTGCGCAGCCTGAAGCTGCGGAAGCTGAACGCGGCGCTCATTGCCCTCCGTTCGCCCGCGGAATTAGCGCAGCGGCTCTTGAGCCCGACCACGGCGCTCGCCGACGAGCCGCCGAGCCGCCCCAAGAAGCAAGCGCCCGCCGCGCTGCACACCGGCCAAATCAGCGCTCGCGGCCTCGAGATGCCAAATCGGCGCTCAGGCCCGATGCTCGAGATGCCCACTGGTGGGCACGGGCACGAGTCGGCGGAGCTGAGCGACCTGGCGGCGATGCTCTCTATGAGGGATTCGAAGCGCGACTCGAAGGTTGCCGAGCTCGCCAAGGTGGCCGCGATGAGCGCCGCGGAGGACGAGCGCCGAGCCCGACTCGAAGCGGCTAAGGAGGCAGCGCTCTCGCGAGCGCGTGCGGCAGCGAGGCGCGCAGCCCAGGACAACGCGGCTGCGGCGAACCCGGAGACGACGACGCTCGCCGTGGTCGAGGCGGCCGCCATCGAGGCGGCGCGCTCGCCCATCACCGCCTTCACGCCGCGCACCGCGCTCGCTGTGGACGAGATGCTCGCGCGCGACTTGCATGCTGCCCTCGATGCGGCCGCCCTGGGCGCCGCGCTGAGCGCCGCGTCAAGTGCCGCGCCCATGCCGCCCACGACGGCGCCCACGTCGCCCGCGCTGCCGCCGGTCTCTGAGAAGGAGGGGGCGGATGGCGCGCCGCTGTGCACGCCGCGCACGGGCTCTCAGCCCAAGATGGCCAAGGCACCCGCGAGTTCACGCAGGGGCGCGGCTCCACAGTACACCGCACGCATGCTGACGCCTCCGTACGAGCAGCCGTGGCCATCGAGCCAAGGCGGCAGCGGCAGCGCCGCCTCACTGGCCTCGCTCGGATCGCCGGCGGCCGGCGGCGACGACGACTCGATGGCGCCGCCTTGGGCGCCGCCGAGCCGCCGCGCGCTCACGAGTGCAATGGAGGCGCCGGCAGGAGAGCAGGCTGGCGAGGAGCTGATGACGCCGCAGACCAAAGCGCTCAGCGGCGGGATGCGTGCGCCGGATGGCGAGTTGACGCGTTCACAGCAGGAGAGTTCACAGCAGGATGGAGAGTTGACGCCTCGAGGAACGCCTCGGAGCCGAACGTGGATCGATGAATTGGTCACGCGCGATGAGGGGATCCACAAGCAGGAGAAGGCCTCGGCCGCGGTAGTGGCCGCCGACAAGGCGGCCGCCGTGAGCACGAAGGCCACGAAGATGAAGCCCAAGAAGCTCAAAGGCGCGAAGAAACTCAAGTCTGCGCAATTCTCGCTCGACATTGGCGACATGCAGCTCTCGACCACGCTCGTCTCGAAGTGGATGGCGAAGCCGCTGCGCGATGCCCTCGTGATGCCCGCGATCGAGGGCTACCTGAGCGGCAAGCACTTGAGTGGCGACACCTCGTGCGCCGCGAGCGAGGTTGTGACGACTTTCAACGGCGAGGTCGTCGACTGCAGCGCCAGCGCGCTCTCGTTCGCGCAGTCGGTGCCCGTCGGCCAGGTAGTCCGCATGGCAGTTCTCCTACCCGATCGGCTCACTGCGGCGCTGGCAGCGAGCGCCAGCGCGGACGCCGGCGGCGAACCGCTGAGCGACAGCAAGACCTTTGTAGTCAGCATCGTGCACAGCAATGCCAAAGAGAATGCGAGCCCGCGGACCCTTGCACGAGCCCCCGCCGACGCGTACTCGATGACCATGGAGCTCAACGCGCGCTGGCTCGCCATGCCGCTCCGGGAAAGTCTGGTGGCCCCGGCGATCCGTGCGTATGCCAAAGCCAAAGGGGAGGCGCAGAGCCCCCCCTCGATCGAGGCTATCCAAATCACCCTCGACGGCAACGTGGTCGATGGCGCGCGCCCCGCGGGCGAGCTCATGGGCGCCATCTTGGGCGCCGGCCAGGCCACCCCCGAGGCTCCGATCCGAGTGAGCCTCGGGCTGCCCGACACGGCGCCCACCGTGCAGCCCCGCGCGAGTGCGCGAGCGAGCCTGGGCGGAACTCTCTTGGACGCCGTCTCCCACGCGGTCTCGAGCGGAAAGGGTCGTGTACGCACCCTTACGGCTTGATGTTGAGCGGTGTCCACGCGGGTCTCCGCCCCTTCCCCCCGCCCCCTCCCTCACCCATGCCCACCCCTCCTGCGCACCATCGAAATTGGCGCGTCGTTCTCATTTTTTATATTTTTTTACGAGTATATATTTGAAGGGTTTTATTTTTTACGAGTACGATTTTTATTTTACGAGTACTTAATATCGTTTACGAGCGGGTGTGCTGCGCTGGGCCTGGGGGAAAAGACAATGGCTGTGTCCGAGTCCGTCTGTTTGGTGTAACGCTCTCTGTTTGGGATCCCCCTGTTTGGATAATGCCGGACCGGCACGGACCGGAGGGCGGGGCCGCCTCGGGGTGGTCGACGGGGTGGCAGCGTGAGAGCGCCTGGAGCCTTTGCCTTAATCTCGACTATAATCTCGCCGCCGCGCGACGCCTCAGTCGAGGGCCCCAAACATGAGCGAGAGGGAGAGCACGCAGTGGCGCCAGCGCGCCTCGGGGTGTGTGTCGCCCGTCGTCGCGCCGTCCTCGAAAGCATGTCCGAGGAAGAGTGTGCACTTCTTGCAGTAGAGCTCTTTCACGGCACAGGTGTACTGGTTGTATGCGCCTGGCGCCACATCGATGCAGTGGAGGCTTTTCGTCGGATGGTGCGGCGCGCGAAACGAGGGCCACAGGCACGGGCCGACGAACTTGGCCGTGTGGTCGTACAGCGTGTCCTCGCATTTGGCGCACCGGTATACGCCCGGCTCGAAGAGCTTCGCGTATGCATCCGCGGTGATCAGTGACGAAACTTGTTCCATCCGCTGCTCTGCCACGTGGCTGATGGGGCACGTGCTCAGGGCAAAGTACGCCGAGCGGTCCGCGAGCGTGATACTCCGCTGGAGCACCTCCTTATCCGCCGTCGACAGCTTCGCAGGCAGCCGGCAGCTGTGCGCCTCCCATGCTGCGCAGTCGGCAGCGTTGACCTCGGCAGCGTTGGCGATGGCAGCGTTGACCTCGGAAGCGTTGGCGATGGCAGCGTTGCCGATGGCCGCCGCCGCGGGCGCGGCCGCGAGTGGACCTCGGAGTAAGTCGGCGGTGGAGAGCTGTGCGCACGCGGCGAGGACGAGGCCGAGGGCCTCAGCCGGTCGGAACACGTCCGGCTCGAATGCCTCGACATCCATGATGCCAATCACTTTATCGGAGCCAGCTGGGCCGAAGATTGGGACGCAGGCCTCCGAGCGCACGCGCGCGTCACACGTGTAGTAGGGCGAGTCGGTGGGCAGCGCGAGGATGTCGTGGTACACGATGGCGCGCCCGCTCATCGCGACCGTCGAGTTGTTCGAGCCCGCTGCAAACGCGGCCGTCAGAGGGAAGTATGGCCGCGACGGCGCGCCGATGTACGCCAGCTTGAGGAGGTTGGGCGCGCCGTTGTCGCCGCCGAAGGGGCCCAGGTCGGTGCCCGCGGACGGCTGCACGACCTGGTAAATGCCGCACCAGTGCGCGTTGGTCTTCTCGGCGACGAGCGCGCACACGGCCCGGAGCGCGCGCAGGCGGCTCAGGGCGGCCTCCTCGCTCAAGCCGGGCACGGTGGCGCGGGCCGCGCCGAGCGCGTCAAACATCTCATCGGCCATCTTGCGCGAGCACGCGCCCGCAATCTTGGGCGGTTCCGGAAACTTCCAGCGGCGCAGCGAGGCGTCGTTGCCCTCGTCGTTGCCCGCAGCTGCCGCGAGCTTGCAAACATCGACAATCGACTCGAGGCCTGAGAGGCGACCCGCAGCCTGAGCACGGTCGAGGCGCTCCACCATCGGCGGCGCCTCAGCCTCCGCAGCAGCACGCATTTGTCGTCTCTACACGTCTAAGAAAACTTCTATGAACATGTACTCGCCGGCGTGTGTTCACGCTACACGCTACATGTACCCTACCCACGACAAAACTAAAAAACTCAAACCCCCTCGCCTGTGCGTCACGCGGCTTTAGTGCCACAATCCGAAAAGTAGTACTTTCTTAATGCCAAATGGGGAGGGAAGACCCAAGGGGAAGACCCTAGTTGGCGCTTGAGGGGAAGAGAGAGAACTTTGTAACTTACCAAGCTACCTACACATTGGCAGGACCTTGGGGAAGACTGTAGGAGTGTAGGGTGGGTGGTCGCTTAGTGGTCGCTCATTTTGGACGCTCGCTTGCTAGAGCTAGTTGTTGGCGCTCGCGGCAAGTGTTGATCGCCGGCCATGGCGGGCGGCGGACCGGCCAGATGGGACCGGCGGTGCTCGTCGTGCGTCTGGTGCGCTGGAGGGTTGCGCGGGGCCAGCGGCTCCGCGAAAATCGTATCGCATCGAAGGCACCAGACATAATGCGTGTGTTCGAAGACAAGTTCGAAGATGTGTAAGGGGCTAAGGGCGAAGACCGATAAGAGTGAGTCTCGAGCGAATCTGGAGTCTCGGCTTACTCCAATGCATTCCAAGGAATGCATTGCCATTGTTACCATTGGCGCTCGGCTTCACAGACTTCGCTTCCAAGTTACATGTAGCTTTCTACATGTACATGTAACGTATAACTGAGCTAAAGAGCTCAAACAACTTCTCAAGAGGCGTCTTGGGTGAGGGGGGCTACCAGTGTCTTCGATGCCCAAGGCGGCGTTTTGCCCCCCTAGCCCACTGGGATGGACCCAACCCATGCCCCCTTAGTTCCTGACTTCAGGTTTTGCCTAGAAAACAAGTTTGGCGCCGTCCTGAGAACTTTGTCCTCAAAAACATGGATCCCGCGCCCTGTGGGCACGCGGCCGAGGCCTCTCCGTGCATCGCACGCATGTTGGAGGTACGCATCTCGAATGTTGGGCTCTGTTCTAGTGCTCTGCTATAAATGCTGTCATCGCATCGCGTCACAGCCGTGCGGGAGCCTTGACTTTGGGGGTGGCACACTCGATGTCCTCGGTGGGGCGTGCACACGATGCACAACGCGTCACGCGACCATGCGCTCGGCGCGGAGCGCTGCATCTATGCTACCGATGCTGCTCTCGCATCGCTTTCTAGCTGTGCCTGTGTGTTGAACTCGGGCGATGGGAAGTGGACGTGCGCACGAGGCATCGCGAGCGATGAGGGTATGCGCTCGGCTGCAACGCAGTGGCCCTCGGCGATGGCGGTGCGTGCTGCTATCACTATGACGTACGAGCCCGGCCGGGGTTCGACCCCTCGGCGAGCTGAGCCGACCACCTCACGAGTGAGCTGGGGGAGATATCTCTTATCGGTCCTCGACGAGCAGCGACGCCACGGGCAGAATGGCACCACGTGCGGCCTCTCACGCATCGCCCTCGCCCGAAGCATCGCCCTTGCCCGACGCGTCGCCCTCGCCCGACGCGGCGCCATGACGTGACCCTTGATGCGGACATATCGCCGTCGACCGAGTATCATGCATGCCATTTGCATTCTAACAAATAGGTCAGCCCGCCGGCCGTTTCCTAGACACAAGATGTACACCCATGGGCGGTTCTCGGCGTCTCGCCCACGTCGGTGGGTGCTTACCTCCCGATGGGCAGAGCGCGCGCCGCAATGCCACTGAAACGTGACTGCATCGTAAACATAATCCACGTCTCGTCGCCGTGACAGCTGACCCACCGTGAGTGGGCGCGGTGGGGAGGAACATAATGGAGCAGTGCATCGCGCATCGAACACAGAGACAAGGCTTTATTCATGCTGAAAACGTATGCGCTCGGCGCGGCGCATGCTGCATACCTTTAAGAGTAAGGTATGGAATGCCAATTCCTATGGTATGGCACGGACTCGCGTCACAGCCGCGAGTCCGTGCGCCTAGATGGCATGCACGCGGCCACCTGTGAGATTGTCAACGTAACAGCGACGGCAGCATCGCCGTCGAAAACCTGCAGCAGTAGCAGCAGAGCACCCGCGCGCAGGGTCAACGGCGGCGCTGCGGCAACGGCGGTACCAACACGTCGTGGGAAGTGCGAGGCCCTCGAGCGCAACTTTCAGGCCAGCCGAGCTGTGCGTTGAGCAGACCTGAGACGAAAGCGGCTCTCAGATCACGCCGACCCGTGCTCTGAGCAGAGTTGAGGCGAAGAGGAGCGCGAGGAGTGAGTGTGAGGAGTGAGGTTCAGGGCTCAGATGGGCGCGGTCGGGAGCTCGCCGCGGGTTCTGAACGCATGTCGGAGGTACGCTGGCGAGATGCGCCGACTTTGGGGATGCGAGCGCGTGTGGGTAGATGCACTCGTCGTCGGAAGGTCTCCAGATCGTGAAACACACGAATGTTGGTGCCGCCTGCCGGCCGCCAGGTGCCGCTGCAACCAGCCGACCCCATAGGTCACCAGACCGTCTTGGCACCCTCTACAGGAGTGCTCGAGGCGCCGAGGTCGCCCGGCTTCACGGGAAGCAACGCGTGAGCTAGTCCTGCGCCACCATTGCAGAACAGGACTAGCGAATCCATGAACCCCTCCGGTCTCCAACGCACAGTGTGAAGCCGAGACTCACTCGAGACAAAGTCTGTGTGGCCGAGCGGCCAATGCATTCCTTAGTTCATCGATCCCGCCAATTGGTAGGGTGGCTTGTTCACTTACAAATCTCTATCGGTCCTCGCCTCTTAAAATTCGTCATGTGCTCGGGTTCTTCCTTAATGCTCGGGTTCTTCCTTAATTTAGATTCTATAATTTTAGAAATTGAGCGAGAGACGAACGCATCAAAAATCTGTTCCCCTCGATCGAAAGGCAGCGACTCGTTTTCGCAGGTGCGCTGCGCCTCCCTGGTGGCTGTGCCGCGTTCTGAGGATTGAGCGCCCGCCACGTGCCTGGTACGTTCTGGGCATCGCGCGGTCTGCGCCGCCCAACCATCAGCTGTTTCGCGAGCCTGCACCAAAGTGTGAACGCTGCATCCCCCGTGTGCGCGTGCGCAGAAGTCTGCACCTGACAATGTCGTGCGGCTACGGAACGAGAGGCTTCAAGTGCGACACGATCTACGATCTCGGCGGCACGGTCTCGCCGGCGCGTGCGGCAGAGGTCTATGCGCTGGGCCAAAAGCTTGGCCTCACCGAGTTCAACCCGACGAGCGTCAATTGGGATGCCCCGATTTCGTGGAAGGGTATTCTCCTCGGTGGTCCCGGGAACTCCTCGTTTGTCACCTCTACCCTTGCCGCTGTAAATGCGGCGCTGGGCGTGGAGAACACCTCGGGCGCCATCATGGGCCAGGGCACTGGCTATGGCATGCTCTTCGGCTTCGGTTTCGCCTTGACCTTCATCACGATCTTCCTCTCGTGGATGGAGATCAAGTTCGGCGGAGCCCAGCAGAACTCCGAGTTCTTCAACACGGCTGGCCGTGACGTCAAGACCGGCCTGACTGCGGCCGTGATCGTTTCCCAGTGGACCTGGGCCGCGACCCTCCTCCAGTCCTCGAACGTCGCTTGGCAGTACGGCATCTCCGGCCCCTTCTGGTACGCGGCGGGTGCCACGATTCAGATCCTCCTGTTCGGCATCATCGCCATCGAGGTCAAGCGTCGCGCACCCGCCGCCCACACCTTCTGCGAGATCATCAAGCTTCGTTGGGGCACGTGTGCGCACATCATCTTCTTCTGGTACGGCATCGCGGCCAACGCGATCGTCTCGGCCATGCTTCTGCTCGGTGGCTGGTGAGCGCGTGTGTATCGAAGTTGACTCCTTCATGCCTTCAGAAGTATCCTGCGCCAACGGCCGACGAAGGTCCTCTTCGACTGACGAATGGCCCCGAATGTGTCCCCCCCCCCCCTGACGCACAGCGCCGTCTTCAAAGGCGTCACGGGAATCCCCATCGAGGCCAGCTCGTTCATCGTCCCCACCATGACTATGATCTACACCCTCATGGGCGGTCTCAAGGCGACCTTCCTCGCAGGCTACGTGCACACGGTGATCATCATGATTGTGCTCATCTACTTCGTCTCCCTTGTCTATGCCTACGAGCACGACTGCAGCGACACGACCAAGGCTTGCACCACGATCGGCTCCGCCTCGGTCATGTACGAGCGTCTCCAGTTCATGACGGCCCTTCCCAAGCGCTTCGGCTCGGCGACCACCACGGACTACAAAACCGGTGTCAACACGACCTACAGCGGCTTCCACCAGGGCCCCGCCAATCTCAGCGGCGAGCAGAACCGTGAGGGCTCCTACCTCACCATGATGTCGAGTGACGGCGTCGCCTTCGGCATCATCAACATCATCGGCAACTTTGGCACCGTCTTCGTCGATCAGGCCTACTGGCAGTCCGCCATTGCGGCGAAGCCGGGCGCCGCACACAAGGGCTACATCCTCGGTGGCATGGTGTGGTTCGCCATCCCCTTCGCGCTCGGCACGTCCCTCGGCCTCGCGGGCACCGCCCTCAACGTCGACATCACCGCGGACGAAGCTGGTCAAGGCCTCGTCCCCCCCGCTGCCGCCATCGCGATGCTTGGCGAGGCTGGCGCGCTCCTGATCATGGTGCAGCTCACTATGGCCATCCTCTCCACCGGCTCGGCCGAGCAGGTCGCCGTGGCCTCGCTCGTCGCGTACGACATCTACCGCGAGTACATCAACCCCAAGGCGACCGGCAGACAAATAATGTGGGTCTCCCGCGGCGCTGTGGTCGGGTGGGCTTTCATCATGGCCATCCTCTCCATCATCCTCCAGCGGACTGGCCTTGGCCTCGGCTGGGTCTACAACTGGATGGCCATCATCCTGGGCTCCGCCGTGCCCCCCATTGCGATGTCCATCTACTCCAAGGACCTCGACGCCGTCTTCGCAATCGCCGCGGCCCTCCTCGGCACGGCAGCGGCCATCACCGTCTGGCTCATCACCGCCTCCACGTACGGCGACCTCAACGTCGAGAACACCGGCCAGCTGTACGCACAGCTCGGTGGCGGCCTCGCTGCGCTCCTCGTCTCGCAGTTCATCTGCTGGATCGGCGTCTGTGTCAGGCCGCAGAATTACGACTGGGACAAGCTGCTCCACGGCATCAAGCTCGTCTCCGGCGACGGAGGTGAGAACTCCAAGGTGCTCGGTGACGACGATCCCGATGGTACCCCCGAGGCCCTCATGAAGGCTCAGAAGTGGATCTTCGACATTGGCTGGTTCTGGTCCCTCTTCCTGATCATCATTTGGCCTGTCGCCATGGTCCCGCTTGGTGCCTTCGGCAAGTCCTCCTTCCAGGCATGGGCGGCTCTCTCTCTCATGTGGGGCTGGACGGCTGGCCTTGTCATCATCGTTCTGCCCATCTACGAATCCTGGGATGGCATCATCGGTATCTTCAAGTGCGGCAAGAAGGTGGAAGCGAACGCCAAGGTGGACGCCTCCTCTGCCTAAGCCCGGGAAAGACCGCCGGGCTCAACCAAGCCGCCGGTCAAATGGCCCGATGCGGGCCCGATTGCGCTGCGCCTCACGCTCGATGCAAGGTGATGCGAGCAAGGCGATGCGAGCGGCCGCATGTGGGCGTGATGGGAAGGTAGGGGGGGGAGCCGATACGCCGGGACGCCGGATCGCGACTGGAATTCTCTCTGAGTGAAGACGAGGTCGCACTCGTGTGGGTGGCAGAGGCAAATCAGACGTTTGAGGGGGTCCATGCTCGTGGCTCACATAAGAGTCCCATGGTTTCGCTCGATGCAACGTGATACGAGCTGCCAAAGCGCACGTGTGGCTGACATAACCGGGTACGACCGCCACTAAGGCTACATGGCCCGACGCGAGCACGCGACCCGGTTTGTGGCGCGCGTTAAGGTAAAGGTGTTCATCCCGGCCCGAGCGTGTAAGAGGGTGCCTGAGCGCTCCAAGTTTCAGTGTCCCCCCACAATCGCTGCGTCTTTTATCGTGTCACGAGACGTTCGATCACGTTTCCGGTCGACGTCCCGCCGCGCGACCGCCGGCCGCGGCCCCGCGGAACCGGAAGCCGTGGTCCCATGCGTGGCGCCCCGGCCGCGCTGCGGATCCTAGACGTACGTTGTACGGTAAACGCAAATAAACGTGGATAGGGGACGCGACGCCCCGTGGATAGGACGGTTCTCAATCGAATAGCGAGGAGGCGACACGCTTCGGCCGTCGTGCGTCACGTGTTAGGAACTATCGCGCTCTCATTTTTTGAGCATCGCGCACTTGCTGTACACGGTCTTGATGCTGCCGCGGCTGCACAGGTCCTCCAGCGACGTCACCTCGAACGGAAGCTCTTTCCTCTGGCACTGGTCATCGCATAGACGGGAGACGTTCTTGAAAACCGTCTTGATGATGTCCTCGTTAGCCACGTGGTGGGCCACGACCGTCTGCCATGTGATCGGGCGCCAGATCTGGTCCTTTCGCTCGCACTTGAAGCACAGGTCGTGCAGCTTATCCCATCCCCAGTGCAGAGGCATGAGCGGAAACGGTGACAGGTACAGGAACAGGCCGATCACCATATCCTCGCCGTGGTCCATGATCAGCGGCGTGCCGTCTGGCCGAAGATCCGTTCCTGTCGCCGCGGTGGCGCGACGCTCAAATTCGGCGTAGTTGGACTGCTGCACCATCCACGAGGCGACCTGGTGCGAGAGCACCTGGAGCATGCCGACGGCGTACGGGTACGGTCCGATTGCGCCACGCTCCATGCACTTCTCCTCCTGGATGCCGCCCACCGCCATCATCGGACCCATGCGTCGGGCGCAAGCCTCGAAAGTCTTCGTGATGTAGGTGCCCCAGAGTGTCGAGCCGATGTAGACGTGCGGCGTGTGAACGAAGCGCCGCATGTTGGCCTCGAGCTTGATTGTCGCCACGAACGCGTCGTCGTCCGTCTTGGCGATGAATGCCGCGCGCGGGTACGCTTGCGACGCGTAGCGAAACCAGGCCATCGTCTTTAGGCACGGCGACTTGCGCTCGGGCACCTTGTTGAGGATGAGCATGTCGCCTTGAGCGGCCGCCTCCTCACGGAGCCGCTGAGTCGTTCCGGAGCCGATGGGCTTCAGATTGCTCTGCAGCATACCGACCACAAAGACCACGTCCATCGTCTTGCCCACGTTGGAGTACGTCTTCCACGTCTCACGAATCCACTTGCGCCGCTCGAAGCTGTCGCCCCACATAACGTTTGAGACGATGCCGAGGGCTATAAACGGATCTGAGACCTGCGGAATACCCTCGGCTCCGTTCACATTGCTCCCGCGAGCGACGGTGAGTTGGCTCGAAGCTGCAGTGACAGTAGCGCTGCTGCTGTTGGCAACCGTCAGCGCAGACGTCGGTGGATGGTGGTCGAGCGCAGGCATGGAGGTTGCGCTCGACATCGGCATGAGTTCTCGGCGGCGTCCAAAGCTGCGACTGGCACCGGCATTCGAAGACGCAGGATCGGCGGCCGCCGACCCGCTCGACGCGGCGGATGGCGCCTCTCGCGCAAGCAGCAGCAGACAAACGCCCACTGTGAGGACAAGCATGTGCCACGAACGCATCTGCGCGCCCAGTCGTGAACTTGTTCTGTCCGCGCGTTGGGAGGATACCGGGTACCCGTACTGTACCGGATCAAAAACACCGGGGGAGCCGGACACACACACGAGCTACACAAAACTGAGTCATGCTGTCAATTGTGTGCCTCATCTCGTGTCAAGTCAAGTCAAGCATGATGGCGACACTCACGGACGCGGTCCACTCCATTCGCTCGCGAATGGTGCGGCCGGCGTTGCTAGCGCGCGCGGCGGCATCGCGAGGCCTACCAAACTCGTCCGTGCGACGAACGCTCGCATCGCGCCCGCGCCCACCGATCCGCTCCGAGGCGGCCAGCGCTGTTGCCACTGCCATCGCGGAGGCGGAGGCCAACCTGACTCTGCGTGACCACCTGATCCGCATCGGGCTGTGGTCGATCATTAGCCTGAATGTCGGCGCGTACTTCGGGCAGGGCGACGAGGGTGCGCAGGTGCTGCTTCACCTCGACGAGTTCGCAGAGCGCATCCTCGCCGCGGACACGAAGCGCTCAGTGCTCACGGAGGCGCTCGAGCGCGTGTCGCGTGGGGCGGCGTCGAACGACACGCTCAAGCTGCGGCTGCTTGCCCAGCCCTTCCTCTTCGATCGGCTGCTCGCGCTCTGCACCGACGCGCGCGTGGGCGGTCCCGCGCGCAACCATGCGGTCAAAGTGCTCGAGGCCATCACTGGTTCTCCGGAGGCACAGCGCGAGATTGTGGCGAGCGGCCGGCACACGGCGTTCCTGGAGCTGATGCAGCGCGAGGGCACGTCGTTGTACGCGCGCAAGGCCCTCGCGGCCGCCGTGTGCAACCTCGCCGAGCTGCCCGAGCATGCGATGACCATGGGGCGTGTGGGAACGGTGAGCGCATTGATGGCGGAGCAGGAGGCGGATGCGCGTCTGAGGCGCAAACGCGTCGAGGTGGGCGCGGCACGGCTCGCGTGCGCGCTGCACGCGCTCGGCGCAGACGCACTCGCGCCGCTGCCCTCCGCCGAGCGCGTGCTCATCGAGCGCCTAGCGGCCGACGAGGCCGCCGCCGCCGCGGCCCTCGGGCCGTTGCACCGCATGCGTGCGACGTTGCTTGAGTCTGGTGTGCTGCTCTACCTGCACACGGCGGCGGGCGGCGCGGCGTGGGGGCTGTTTGAGTCCGTGCGCGCTGGCCAAGGCCGCGCGGCGCTCGTTCAGAACGTCGCGCGCACGGCTCTCGTCACGTGCTTCGTTCCGATTCTGATGGTAGGCGGTGTCGTCACCGGCTACAACCGCATCAACAAGCGCACAGACTCGGTCAACGAGAAGTTTGCGCTCTACTTTGCTGGGTGCGTGGCGCTCTATCCGGCCTCACGCTTCTTCGCGTGGGTCGAGGCCTTCGCACCCCTCTGGCTCGGCGGCCATATCGTCGGTTTCGGCTCCTTCTTCGCATGGACCTTGTACACCGAGAGCGATCTACTCAAGAGCGACAGCGTGCTGCTCAAGGCGCAGCAGCAGGGCCAGTGAGGGGCGCCTCGTTGGATGCCTCGAGAGCGCGCGCGTGGTTCGAGGGCACAGGGCGCGAGGGCCCGCACAGGGCAGCAGCGCAAGATGGCTTGACCTTGAGCAGCTGCTCGCCAAGGCTTGCTGTTCGCGCGCTTAACAACGTACCGGGTAGCAGCGTAAACAGCAGTCTCTCACGTGGTGGCGGTACGGGTACGGGTACCGGGTACTTCCGGGGTGTTCGGAGGCACAGAATCCCGAAACGGTCTCCGCCGCGTGATCCCAAAGAACATGCCGACGCCTCAATCGCCTGCAGAGAAGCGGGGGTATGCGCGTCAGGCTGCCGGTAAAAAGGGGATGTTGCCCAAGGAGAGCATCGCAGTGAGCACGTTGCCGCACCCGTACCAGCAGCTCCAAGGCCAGGGCGTACGCATGATAGCCGAGGCCAGGGCGTCGAAGCAAAGTGCGAACCCACCGTTTGCTCTCGGCGAGCCATCGGCGCCCACATCTCCGGCGGTCGTGGTGGCGGCGGCATCTCGTGACGCCTTGGACTCCGCCATCGCTGCCAAGGTGGGCGGCTCGTCTACGCGTCTGTGTGCAGCGTTCGCCAAGAAGGACCAGAGCCGGCAAGGCAAGCTCGCGCCGGCGGAGTTTGCCAAGGTGTGTCGCGAGCTGGGCGTGAGCTGCTCGGTAGGCGAGTTGCAAACCGTCCCGGGCATGCGCGCAGATGTGGCCGCCGGCACCATCGACTACCTTGCGTACGTGCGCAGCCTGGAGCCCAAGCTACGCGATGAGGCGGCAGCCGTCGCCGCCCAACCGGCCGCACCCGCCGAAGCTCCCCGCAGCAAGCTCGACCAACGGCGGCTGTTCGGGGAGCATTCGCAGACGCCGCGCTCCCAGATCTTGTTCGGCGGCGATGCCGGCGGCGCGGCTGCGGCGCTGCCTCCGCCTCCGCCGCCACCCGTGCTAGTGCTTCATCATCACGAGGCCTTTGCGGCGGCTGCCGGCAAGGGTGCGGAGCCGAGCTCTCCGTCGGCCTTGCAGTATCAGAGCGGCCGTGTAGTCTCCCAGTCGATTCGCCGGCAGTACCAGAGCTCGGCCCTTCCCTCCGATGCGGACCGCCTCATCTTCAGCAGCACGGGCGCGCCGACGAGCCCACGCAAGCAACGCGCCGATGGCCCTGCGACCGTTACACGTCAGGGCATCACGTCCTTAGCGGACGTCCTCATCTTCGGCCATCACATGGGTCTGCCCGAGGCGCCGGCGGACTTGCCCTCGCGGATGTTGGTGCCAGAGCCGGCGACCGTGACGCCGCGCCACAAGGCAGACGTGCTGGCTGTGCCCACGGACGACCGGGGGAAGCGACTCGTGGCTCCTGCTGCCCTTCAGTCGCCGCACAACCGTGCGCAGGCGCCCGACATCATCTCGGGCCGTCTGTCTCCGCAGCCGTGCGCGCCGCCCCTGACCGAGACGCTCGCGGCGGCCTTCGGTGGCGCGGCCGGGCTTGACTCCCTCGGCATTGGGCGCGCCTTGCGCACGAATGCATGCGCCATCAACGCCTTCGACGACGCGCTCGTGCAGCCCTCACGTCCTCGTGCGCTCGGCAATACGGTGCGCCCGCACCACCAGAGCACTGCCGATTCCGTCATCTTCGGGCACGACCTCGACGCCTCAGACTCGCGTACACACACGCATCCGGAGGCAGAGGCTGCTCGCGAGGCGGGCGCGGCCGGTCAGTATACCCCGCGGGAGGCACACGTCATCCTCGGGATCGATCACATTGACTCCAAGCGGCACGTGGTCCAGACGCCAGCAGCCGGCACACGGACCTCCGGCCTCTCGCCAGTCGCCGTGCCGTCGCCGCGGGCGGCTCAGCAGTCGTCCCGGGCGGTGGCCTCCAGCTTGAGGTATGACCACGGCGGCATGGTGAGTGACCCTTCGGTGGTCGCATGGACCTCGGAGGCCTCGCCGCGCTCGTCGCGACGCCGCGCCATCCGCCAAACGTCCGCGGTGCCCGCCGGCGAGCCGCCCTTTGGCCTGACGAGCGCCATCCCGGAGCCGTCGTCGCCGCGCTCGGCACGGCGCTCGTTTGCGGGTACCCGTCACGGTGACCGCTCGCCTGCATCGGCCAACGGCTCCGCTTGCAAAGTCTTACGCCTTGCGCAGTCGCCGCCGATTCCACCCTCGCGGGACGGCCCGTATCGGGTACCCTATGGAACCAATGACGCGCGCCCACAACCAGTCACCCTGAGCGCGCCGCCCACCCCCGGGCATGGACCCCTCTGGTTCGCTGAGGCCCAGTCACCCCGCAGCGCTGGGCAAGCCTCGGCGTCAAAGACACCATCGCAGCTCAACCAACTGTCGAGCTCGGTGGCGAGCGCAGGGGCGTCCGGCAGCCGGCTGTGCGCCGCCACGGGCGTCGCAGCGGGCCGTTCGACGTGCAGCCTTGATCCTTGGGAGCGAACGTACGGTGGCCAAATCGCCGCCACGGGCGGGTTCTGATTAGGAGAGCGCAGAGTCCTCTTGGGTCGAGGAACGAAGGTATTGCGTCACGATGGCTGCCGCGTGGGCACGTCTGAACTGACGGATCGCTGAGTATACGCATCGCACCCAGGAATTGTGCAGTTGTGCAGGGACGGGGCGGCCGCGGCATCTGGGCGTGTTCGGTGGGGTGTTGCAGGGGCGCGGCTCACTAGTGGTTTTGGCGTGGTGTGGACATGTGCACTGGGTGCGGGCTGCCGGCATCGGTGATCGGATATCAGGTAGATTGCGGGCTGCTGCTGGGATAATCGGGGGGATGCGGCGCGTGCATGTTCTCAGGGTTGCTTTTAATTGACTCGCTACATCTGACCGTTTCGGCGACGATTTTACGCGTCAAAATCAATCGACCGTGGAGGTCCATGTCCTGAGCTGGAGCCGTTGCATGTTTGAAAGCAGCTATGAGATAAATTGTTGGTTCGACTTCTCCGTCCATTTGGCATGCTTCGCCCTGCACTATCACCAAATCGAAACTGCAAACTCGCAACCAACGTCATCGAATTCGTCCCCACGTTCAAAAAGATGCGTCGCTCCGCTTCAGCCGAGTCGATGACGTCGCCGGCGTCAGACGCCGACTTCCGGCTCCGGCGCATGGCTAACGCACGATCCGTCGGTGGAATGTCCAACGCCTCCAATGCAGACGAGCGGGAAGCATTGCGTGGGGAACTGCGTAACGCGACAGCGGAGCGCGAGGCGATGGCGACAGAGCGCGCTGCAATTGCAGCAGAGCGTGCTGCGATGGTGGCGGATATGCAGCGCATCGTAGAAGAAGCGATACGCGCCGACCGCTGTGCCTTCTCATGCGAGCTCCAGACGCGCCTCGACAGCACAACGGCTTCACTTCTCGCCACTGCAAGTAGCCAAGCGTCAACCATCGCGAAGGCCGAAGTGCAAGCCGCCACAGCTCTGGTGAGCAGCCACGTGATGGCTCAGACAGGTCAGACTCGGGAGCCGCGGGGGCGCAACTTGCGTTCCACGGAGTTCGAGGCCGCCAAAGCGGAGCTGTCTCAGCACGCGTCGCGTGCCACCGAGGTGACCACACAGGCAACTGCGGCCGCCGCCCTGGCCGAGCAAGCCGTTGTCAAGGCGACAATAGAGGCGCGAGAGGCCACCGCCCTGGCGGAGCAAGCTGCCGCCAAGGTGGTCACGCTGCTCGAGGAGCTGCGCCAGCGGCAGAGCGTCGAGGGTAAGATCGCGCTCACGACAGCGCGTGCGCAGCTGCTGCCTTCGACGCCGCTCGTTTCGCTCCACGCTCCCCTGAGCGTGATGAGCGGTACCATGAGCGGCACCTCCCTGAGCCCGCCGCGACGTCCGCGGTTCAGCTACTCTCGCGACGGAGTCCAATTGAGCCAATTCTTCTCGGAGGAAGACGAGAGGAAGATCCTCGGGCTAGTGGACAAGCGGTTGACGGAGCTTGCGAGGGCGGTGGCGGCCGCCGAGGCCGCGCCTGACGACGAGGTGCATGACGAGGGCGGCGAGGACGGCGGGGACGGCGAGGACGGCGGGAGCTACGACCAAATCTACGAGCCGCCGAACTGGCTGCTGCAGGCGGACCAAATGATGAGTGAGCAGCTGGGCGTCACTACGCCGGACCTGAGTGCCAAGGTGAAAGCCAAGGGACCCAAATTGACAAGCTCGCTGATCAGGTCGCGTGGTCCAAGCCGGCCATGCCGAGGCGCGGGGGGCTCGGGGGGCTCGATAGGCTCCTCCGAGTGGGGATTCGAGAGGGGACTCGATAAGGGATTCGAGGCGACGGAGAAGGATGCCGACGATGCTGCCACAGTCCAAGCGAGGGCGGCGAGGGCGGGCGCGGCTGAAGCTACCGTGCCTCCAACGGCAATAACAATGGCCCCCGTCGCGGGAGCGCAACCAGCGCCGCCATCTGCATCGCCGCCTCGGGTAGTCTTGCATTCGCCCGACTGGAGCCGCTGTATTGCTTTCGAGCCAGATGTTGAGTCTCAGCCAGAGGAGGAGTTGCCGCAACCGCCGCCATCTGCCGCAGCGGCAGCACAAGCAGCAGCATCCGCCGCTGCCGCTGCCGCTGCCGCTGCCGCTGCTGCAGCCGCAGCCGCGCAGCAGACCCCACCCGAAATGCTCGTAGCGCTCGCCGCCACAGCCGCAGAGTCCGCCGCCGCCGCCGCCGCCGCAGGAGAACGAGCAGCATCAGCCGAGCAGCAGACCTCACCCGATCACATCACGAAGAGGCCCCAGCACTCCCAGCGCAACACCATGCGAGGGGGCGACATGAGCCCCTGGTCCGCCTGGGTCGGGTCAAGCTGTGCCGAGGCCCTCGTAGAGGTTCTTCAAGAGGACCTTGAAGCGGAGCGTCGATCGCGGGAGAGCCTCGAGAGGGATCTGGGCCGACAGCGCGTGCTGCTGCTCGAGACTGCGCGAGCAGCTCGGACGGGCTCTGCTGCGCTGGAGTCTGAGGTAGCGCGACAGCGCGAGCTGCTTGCCGAGATGCGCGAGCTGCTCGAGGGAGCGCTCGCTCCAGCTGCACGAGACAGCGCCGGCTGCTCGAGACAGCGCCAGCTGCTCGAGGTGCAGGCTCTCGCGCCTGGTGCTGCTTATGCTGCGCTTGCGCCCGGTGGAGGTAGAGGTGAGGGTGAGGGCATGGGCGAGGGCGAGCCGGCTGCAGAGCGTCCAACGCCAGGGGTTTACCAGTCCCCAACTGTGCCAGAGTCCCCGGGTAATGGCATCTTCCCCAGGCTTGTAGATTCCCCGGGCTATCTCAGCTACGAGCAGTTCGATGCAGCTATTGGCGGCTACATCGGCTTCTTTGCGAAGAACTTGCTGGCGCGCACGAGGCCCCCGCCCATGCCCCCGCCTGACTTCGGAGGGGTGCCTGAAGGTGTTCATCTGTCTACCCCATCACGCCCTCGCGCCAGTCCTCGCGCACGGCCCCCAGTGAGCAGGGGGCTATTCTCGTTACACGCTGTCTTGGACGGATAGAACAATCATAGTTCACGTCACCCGCGACTCGGCGCGCGCGGCTCGATCGACCGAATCTCAGGCTGCGCGATTGGAATTCGAGTGTGTAACGAAATCCTATTGTGTTTATTGTGCGGAATTCGGATTGCCGACGCTGTGTGGGCCACATTCGTGCTCCTTCGGACGCCGTCTGCTGTCACTAATTCTTCCTCAACGCTCGGTTTCCAGTGGTTCGCAGTCGCAAGGAGACTGCGAACCACTCCTAGCAACTAAGGCTGACGATTCGATCCGAACGAGTCGGCCTTCGATGTTGAAGGAGGTTAACGGCGGCACACAAACGGACCCAGAAGTTGGCACACGAGCGGAACCCCTTATAACGCAAATTCGAGATGAGGACCAAGAGCAAGATGGGCAGCACAGCAGTAGGCGAGTATACCCCAATAATCCCTGCTGGGTGCTTTGTTGCTGCGGCTGTCTCCCCGTCGTCGGCCTCATCAAGGGCTTGGTCTTCGGCTCACCCGCAGTCCTAATGCTGGGCGTCAGCTTCACCGGCATCTCCTACATCTGCATGCCTCACATCTTGTACCTCGTGTACAAGGTGCTCTTCACAAACGTGGGGATCGGTCCGAACCTTCGCCTCCTCTCCGCGCTGCTCTTCGTCCCTGCCCTCGTTGTGGCGTACCTTGTTGTTTTGCCCATCATCATTTTCGTCGCCGCCTTCCTCTTCTGCATCGGGTCGATGATGGTCGGCGTCTTCGACGACAATGTGAACCTCTGGGTCGGCGGCGTAGGCAACCTCTACCTTGACGTCATCCCAAACGCCATCAAAAGTTACTGGAAGCTCCAGTCGAGGGACGTCTTCCTTGCAGCCGACGACCTCGTCTACATCCCCCGCGGCTGGCAAGGGGAGGTGTACGATATTCCGCTCTCGAAGGTGTTCATCGGGCTGGCGCTCTTGGCGTGGGGCTCAGCCTACGGCACCATCTTCGCTCTGCTTGTCGCACTACTCAGGCTCATCCCGGGCATCCTCGCCGTCAACAAGGAGTACCTCAAGAGTCACCCAAATTTAGGACAATGCCACTATTGGCCTTTCTTTTGGATCGGCTTTCTCGTGATTAACGGCCTGGGCGCGCCCCTTTTCGTCGCATTCTGTGGCCTGTACGGTGTGGCTATGGGCATCATCGCTGCGAGACACGCCCTGGAGACCGACTCCGTCACTTCTGGCTTTTTCGAGCCGATGCGCTGCGTGCGCGAACTGGACGTCTGGCTCAATGACAAGCTGCGAGAGTCCCTGTGCGACGACGACCGTTGCTGGAAGAGCGGATCCAGCTACTTCCCTGCGCTGCCGCCCAGGCCGCAGGATGCCAGCATTGGGTCGGTCGGTGACCCGAACGAAGCCCCAAACGACGCAGCCGACACCACTGCCGACGGCCGTTACACCGTCACGTCCCTCGTCCGCTCCTTCTCCTCTGCGCTGCGCGCTGCGCTTTACGAGAGCCTCGAGCGCAAATGGACCGACAGCTCGGCGGTCGTGAACCTGGAGCCTGCGATCCTTGTTGGTCTACCTGCCCTCGCGGCCTTCGACGTGCTCCGGGTGAGCGCCATTTCGCTGCCGGCCAGCAACGCCTTCTCTTGCTTAACAGCGGCGCTTGCACGGCAAGATCGGCTCCACGGGCCTAAACCAGAGGAACAGGCTGGCGTGGAGGTAGCTCGACCTGAGACCGGTGCGCAGCCCCCTGCCTCTCCCGTTCCGGCTGTCATCACGGAGGCGAACCTGCCGGCGCATCATGCGATGGTCCGGTTGCTATGGCCCAAGTTTGTGAGCTGCAAAGCGCTTCTCGAGGACGCGAAGCTGGACGACGGCGAGATTGAGTACGTGCGGATCAAGCTCGTGGCTGGCGGCGGCGTCATCTCAGACGTCAAGGTGCAAGCCGCCGTGTTGCGCTTCGAAAGCGAGGGCAGGAACCTGACTCGGACAAAGCAGATAGGCGCCGTCGTCTCCGCCGTCAACTCTATTGCTTTCGATCTCTCGAGGCTGGGTCAGGTCATGAAAGCGTGCGGCGACCTCCTTCAGGAATTTTCCTCCTCCCCCGCGGCAAGCCCTCACGATGCGACGGACTGATATGCTTTTTGTGGCATTCGGCACGCAAGACCTGGAACAGTGTGAAGGCGCCGTGGCTGCACAGTGGTCGACTTGATCGTGGATCGCGCGCAAGCGAGGTGAAAGACGACTCGACTGTACGACTTGTCCCAAATAAGCAACTTGATTTTCATTGACTAAGAGGTTGCCCCGAACGGAATCACAACTATTTAATTGAACCGACCCACCGCGCGCATGGCCGCATCCTCTATTGTAATCTATAATGAGCTCTACTGATGGCCTGTAACCGAGCCGAACCCCACGGGTCGGACTGGGCGGGCGGCGGGGGGGGCGTCCCGCATTGGCGCTCGTCCCGGTTCGCGGTACGCGGATTTGAAGCGATGTCACGTGTGGCAAGGCAGGGGCGCGTGCCCCATCGCATGCGATGTGTCTGGCCTCGTCAATACGGATCGGCGCAGTACCATGCCAGTATTTCTGGCTGCGGAGCGACCCTCCACGGGTACGCTCGAGCTCTTGGATCCTCGTCAGAAATGGATCTGAGGAGTGACGGAAGATATGGTGTGGTTACACCTCCATAGGGTCGACATAAGCATCCAACTTTGGCTGAGCTGACACGGCCGACGTTGGGCGCGGCGGTGGCTGAGGCGGTATGGCGGGCGATGGGCGTGGCGGTGGCCCAGCCTTCTTGGGAAGGTGCGGCACACCCTTGCGGAAAGTCGGCTTCTCCGGCTCGTGGCCGTACAGGTTCGCTGGCTTCTGGCCTCGAGGGGCTGCCTTCGGTGCATCCCAGTACTTCGGTGCGCTGCCCTTACCATGGCGACCCTTTCCATAGCCTCGGTGACTACGGCCAGGCGCCTGCTTAGCGATCGTCGCACTCTCCCAAGGCCCACCTTTGACGAGGGCGTCAAACGCAGCTCCGACACGCTTGAAGGCGTCCTCTGCACCAGGGACTCGGCAGCGATCAGGGTGAACCTCGAGGCACGCTGCCTTGTACGCCCGCTTGATCATAGCCGGTGGTGGTGTTTGATCGGCCGGCAGCCGCAGCACCACCCTCGGATTTGTGGCCGCCATGATGCGAGCCACAGCAGCAAGTGATTCAGCACTTGGGCCATCGCTCGGTCTGGAATGGCTCGAAATCGAGCCGCTCATCGTCGGCCGGGCGGTCTCCTCATGATCAACCGGCGGGGCGCCAGTGGCGTGCTCCTCCAGAGGTGGCGGCGCAAACCAGTCGAACATCAGGGCCGTCGCCAGATCGGCAGTCCGCGGCCATTTTTCGGGAAGTGCTCGAAATTCTGATGGGTTTCCGAGAAGGAACTTTTCATCGCTGCACGCACAGAGAGTCGACACCACGAGCAACCCTACATAACCACTGCATGTACGATCCGAGCAGAATGAAACAGTTTCGGTAATGCCGTGTACGGTAACGTTTTCACGTCCAATGGGCGACCTGCTGCTCCTCACGATTCTCGTCGTGCTTGCTGGTGGTACGGCCGGTTACAAAGTGGGTCTTACGCCTCGACACCACTCGCGCTCGGCCTCGCACCCTCTGTTGTTGATGCCAGCTCAGCTTGCGCCACGCGGCGGTCCCATCCGTCTCTCCGCCGACAAGTTCAGCAACCTGAAGCGTGCGGATGGACCTTCTGAGGAGGAGACGCGGTCGCTGCAGATCATCATGGGCGTGTTTGGATGGCTCATTGGCCCGCGCTTCGCCGGTTCGGCTGTCATGGGCGCCCTCTGCGGCTACACCGCGGGCGCCGCGCTTGTCAACGCTGGCGGCTCAACAGGTCTGTGGGCTAGGGAGATTGGGTGGCAGGCCCACCAGATAGCGGCGCGCAACCGGGTGCCCGAGCTCGCGCAGAATGTGACGACCACTGCCCAGAGGATAGCCCGAGCCACTGCGAGCGAGATGAAGGCCCTCTCGGCGCAGCCTACTATTGCGGAGGCGCGGCGCGCACTCATCACAATGGTGGCTGCGGCGTGGGACAAGGCGCGCGCGTGGGCCGAGACCTCAGGCGTCGCGGCGTCGCTGCTTTCCCTGCGCGTCGCGACGCTCGCTCTGCTGGCACCGGTGCTTAAAAGCCTCGAGCAGTGGATCCAGCGCAGCCGCGAGAACATCGAGCTGCGCAGGAAGAGCGCTGGCCGATGATTTTGGGGCGCGACCCGCGCATATTTGTGAGCGTCGGATCAGTCGGTGCATTGCAAGCCGCTGCACCCAGGCGGTGGGACCCATGCCCGCAGGATCTCATGTCCATATCATGATGCAACCCCCATAGCATGCGGGCGTGGTGGAAGAAGTGCGGATAGTTGATGCCCCGTTTGAGTGCCGCGGAGGCGTGCACTCTCTGTTCTAATGTGCACTCGCCACGCGCGCGGGGTCGCGGCCGCGCGGCATGTGCTGGCGAGGCATGAGCGGCACCATCGAGTCATAATCATTGGGGCATGCACAGTGTTGGGTAGTTTCGAGTGTCAACTGGGCAGGGCGGAGAGCGCTCAGGGGCCAGAGCGTACTCTGTGTTGCGGCATGCCGGGTAATGTGACCTGCCGCCACGCCGTCCGTAAAATTTTAAGTTATAACCGGCATAAATAAAGGCGAACGCAACCTGAACCGGCGGCGCGATCGTTCGCGAAATAACGAACAAGAATCAATTAACACGAGGGTTTGCGGCCGGCTTCCGCGCCAGCTCTACCACTATACGGTACTAGTTTGCGGCCCTTCGTTTTACGCGCGACGGCGATTCGAATAGTACGCCATCGCGCTTTCGCGGCGGTCCCGCTCTATTAAGTACCCTCTATAAGCTCAGTTTTTAACTCCCAAGTGGGTTCTCAGATTATACACTCAACACTAGGGGTTCCTACAAAGTTTGGCTACTAGCTCCGAGCTCGGTACACGGTAGCTGGCCGCGCGGGCGGCCCCGTGGGCCGAGTTACCCGGGCCCCGCGCCTGACTTGATGTACCCGGACGGTAAGACCGTATGACTGAATGACTCACTGAGCTGCAGCCGGGAGCGGCCCAACGGTTAGTCGGTTCCGGTACATCCTACATCGGTTTCGCGTCGAGGACACGCGATCATCGCGTCATCGGATGTTGACGCGATCCGTACGATGTCGTGTCGTGTTACGTGTACTAGCAACTGCTTGCTTGCACGGCCGCTTTGATCTGATGCCAAAAGATGCCATGGCTCGCTCTACTCAACTCTCGTCTCCCGCGCCCAGCACGCGCCTCGGCCCAGGCGCCTCTCGTGCCACCTCAATTGCAGGAGGAGCCGAGCGCTCGCGCTAGATTCCGCTCTCTGCAGCAGATGATTCCGCGCCGGACACACCCTCTACTAATTTGTTTGTATGAGCTACGAGCCCGCATCGCCATCGGCCGCGCTGGCTGCTCTATCATTGACAAGTCAAAACTTGAGGTTGAGCAAATCGACAGCGGGGAAGTCGGCCTCGACAACCCTCCCATCCGTGCGGCTGATGAGCTTCTGCTTGATGAAGGCGACGAGTGAAGGCAGCAGGAAGACGAAGAGGAACACTAGAAAATTACGAAAGGCGTAGTAGCCGACCCCTGGCTGTTGGCGTGGGATGCGGGCGCTCCGAGGCTCTTCGTGTGGGCTCCCGACTCTCGACAGCTCCGCCTGAAGTTCAGCCTCAAGTGACTTGAGCTTCACTTGAGCTTTGCTCGTGGGCGCCGCCTCGGCCGGCTGAAGCAGCTGGGGCTGCTGGTAGACCGCCGCACGTGCCTCCTCTTGCCTTTCCTCCTCCTCAACCTCCTTCACCGCTGCCGCCTCTTTCGCCGCCTCCGCCTCCTCCGCCTCCTTCGCCTCCTCCGCTTCCTTCGCCTCCTCCGCCTCCTGCAACTCCGCCGATTTCGCTTTCGCATCCGGAGTGGCCATCATCACCACTTCCTCGCTCGGGGTCGCGTGCATCTCGGACGTCTCCGGCTCCACGTCCCGTGAGATCTCGGAGGAGATCTTGGACGTCTCCGGCTCCACCTCGCGCAAGTTGCGGTAGTAGCCTGTCCCATGGTCGCGCGTCGTGAAGACATATCCTTCCCGAGCGCCCTCGAAGGTCTCGGCGGCAATGTACGAGCCATCTGCCGCCGCCGCCGCCTTCGCTTCCGCCGCTGCCGCCGCTCTCGCCTCCTCCTTCGCCTCCGCCTCCTTCGCCTCCGCCTCCATCGCCTCCGCCCCCTTCGCCTCCGCCTCCATCGCCGCCTCTGCGTCGGCGAGGGCGGCGATGATGGCCGCCGACGAGACTGCCGAGGCGGCAAGTACTTGCTCGGCGCTCACCTGTCCCGTGGCGACCTCGGTCGCCTCCTCATCGAGCGCGTCGAAGAGCACTCGGACCGGCTGTGGCGACGAGCTCCCAACCTTGGCTTTCGGCTTGTTGCCGCTGCTGGAGTCGCCGTCATAGAACCCCTTCAGCGGCGGCAGCGTGGCCGGCGTACGCGGCGTGGATGCCTCGCCCGGGCGGCCCGCAGAGAGGAACTCGAGCATATCCGCCGGTCCGGTCGCGGGCGCGTCGAGCCGCACCTTGAGAACACGCGCCCACCCATTGAGGAGCGCCTGCATCTGCTCCGCGCGCTCCTTCAAGAAGGACGGATCAAACTTGTTGACGAACAGGCTCACGAGGAGGTTGCCATGCGCGTCGAAGTGCGGCAGCGAACCGGCGTGCGTGCGCAGCGTCTCGCCGTCGGAGCGCTGCAGCGACTCCTCAAGCACTCTCAGATCATTCCACCGACGCTCCGTCTCCCACTCGAGGCCGCTCTCGCCGGTGACGGAGATGAGGTAGGTGGCGTACGGCTGCTCGACGCAGCGCACCACCTTGTGCGGTTGCACGCGGACATGCACGACTTCGACGTCGTCAGCTTCATCGATCATAATTCCCGACTCGCGTCGGTTGCCCGACGCTTCGCGGCGACGGGTGCGCAATGATGGTGCGGAGAGCGCCACCCGCTGGTCATAGCCTGCGACAATGCCGGAGATGAGTGGAGCTGCGCTCGAAAAGTTCAACGCCCAGTTCCAGCGCTCGAATGCTTCTCCGCTGGCCGAGGTGAGAGCGCCGGCCCTCGAGCTGGACGGCTCGCAGGTCCTGTGCAAGTACATGGCCACCGGCGCGAGCCCGGCAGATATGTCTGGTGCCGAGTTTTATGCCGTTCTCGGATTCCTTAAGCGTCAGCACGGCCCCAAGGGCGAGGCGCTCGAGGCGGATCTGATGAAGATCAGCCGTCAGAAGGACAAGAAGCTGCGCCTCGCTGACTGGATCGCGGAGCACCACGGGCCGCCGTCGTCGGCGCAGGCGCTCATGACGGCTCCTTCCACTCCACTCCATGCGGCCGCACCTACCATGCCGCGCTTAAACCTGTCCACGGCGTTGGCGATGGACGAGCCGGCCGCTGTAGCGGCGGCGCGCCCGGCCACGTCGCGGCCCGCCCTCAACGGCTCGCAGATGGCCGATATCTTCGGCTCCTCGCCACGCGCCTCGGCGGCGATGCCGAGTGGCGCGCTGACGGCGCGTCCATCGACGGCGCCCGCGCCCGCGCCAGGGGCACAGGCGGCTCCGGTGGCGGACATGAGCGTCGTCTTCGCGAGCTTCGTGGGCGGGCGCGACCACATCAAGATGAGCGGCGGCGAGTACCACGGACTCGTCTCGTGGCTGCAGAGCAAGGGCCACGGCGACATCGAGGACTTGCTGATGAAGGTGCGCCTTCTCGGCGATAAGAAGTTCCACCTGGTCAAGTACATGAAGGAGAAATGTGCCGACCTGATGATCATCGGCGCCGGCGCACGCGGTCCCGTCACGCAGGAGCACTACGAGATGCCCGCGCCGGCGCCGATGCGGGTGGGCGGTGCCGAGGTGATGCAGATGGCGCCACACCAGATGCCACCGATGCCGCCACACCAGTCGATGGCCCATGCTCAGCCGATGCCCGCTGCGCCCTTCTATCCTCCCGCCGCCGCCGCCGCGCCACCGCCCGAGGGCATGCTTGACGTATTGACGAAGCTCGAGAACACAGTGAGTCGTATGGAGGAGTCCTTCAACTTCGCCATCGAGTGCATGCGCGACGACATGAAGCAGGCCAAGGCGCAGCTCGCCGTGCTCCGCGCGTCCATCGCGCCGCCACAGCCCTACTACTGAGCGAGAAGCAACCACGGACATGCACGGAGGCTTGGAATAATGATCTCGAATGGTACTCAGGTGCGTAGTGCAGCAGCGAGTCCGTGCGTGGATGATACACAATGATCCGCAGGCCGCTGGCTGAGCGCGCTCGGCTCGAGCCTCGACGCCTCTTGCTCTTCCGCGGGGCCCGCGGTGTGTACTCTGACCGGTGTGTGTCGGAGTGCGAGTGGCGCATACGGCGGTCGGCGCAGGAGGCCACTCACTGCTTCCCAGTAGGTCAGACTAGTGAGCTTGCAAGCACGCACCGTCTCACGCGTTAATGTAACGTTATGTACCTTGCACTCAGCCACAAACGGCCACGGATTCCTATCGCACGCGCACGGCACGCCGACCTATCACCTAACTGAAAAACTGACTCCGAACCCCGCGCTTTCGTTTGTGCGTGTACGTGTAGAGATGCTCCCGGCCTCCCGCGCTCGGCTGTGTTACGTTCGGAATCGGTTAATCCGCGTTTTGGGGGCGATCACTTGGTTACCAGCCCAAGGACGGTCGCGCCATCTCCAAACATCAGCTCGCCGTTGCCCGAGTTGCCGGGGGCAATCAGTGTTGCGCCACTTGCCCGTGCACGGTTCTAGCGCGACTCTTGGCGCCATAAAGCCCTCAGAGGCCGCGCCATACACATGATTTGTCAAGCACAGGCTTGCATTCGCACGTACACCCAGCGTGCCAACTCGTCGCAACCCACAAGTGATTTGCCAGCCTGTGCGAGACGATCGTGTTCCATTCACGCCCTTGAGCTACTCCTTCTTGACTGGAGCCGTTGAAGGGCGATCCCCGAGTGGCTGTAGCTCCTCCTTCAACGACGCTAGATCAGCAAAATGCTTGGCGATGAGTACGTGCGCGCTCGTCTTCTTGGCGACGTTGGCTGAGACGGAGCCGAGCGTTTGCTTCGCCTGATTCTGAGTGAGACCCGCCAGAGTGACTGACCCCATGATGAGCAAGTCCACAAGAATCTCCTCGGTGTACTCGACGATAGTCGTGGCGACGTTATTGCCCTTGAGTTTGATCTGCCCACATCCCAACCAGACCAGCCAGTGGCCACAGTCAGTGGCAAGCAAGGGTCAAGAGGGGCGCGGGCATCGGTCCATGCGGTCCGTTGGCAGGAGAGCATTGGGCACCTGAACAAACTCAAAGGAGCAGCCGCTTGACGCGGTCGCCTTGGAGCACTCCTGCGTGTAGTAAATGTGCACCGCCGAGTCGCCTAGCATCGAATTCACTGCATCCGGCCGCTCTGCCGCTCTGTCGGTGTTCACCACGTTGATCACCTTGACCTTGTCGCCTCGCTTCACCATTCGGACGGCCATGTCGAAGCACTTTTGGGAGATGGCACTCGAGTCGACGGCGATGGCGATGAGCGTACCGGCACCCGCGTTCCGCTTCTGCAGGAACTTCAGGTCGTCCAGCGCCGGAATTCCTTTGGGCTTCGCGAGGAGCACAGGCGCATGGCACAGGCTCATGCAATCCAGGGCAGCTGAGCCGAGCGCGGCCGAGGCAGCGCCCTTGCGCTTCTCAGCCTCCTCTTGCAGCCGTTTGCCGCCTGCGCCCATCACCAGGTGCCCGCCCGACGCGGCACGGCACAGCACCTCCGCTAGTTGTTGATTCTTGTCGGCGTGGAACACCTCCCCAGGTACGATGCTTATCGCCGGCACGCCGCATTCTCTCAGCAGGGCCTCGCCGTCCTTTACGAGGCTCATGGCTTCCATCGCCGAAATGCCTCGCGCCACGCTCACGCACTTGATTTTGTCGCGGTGGTTGAAGTTGCAGTTCCACGCTGCAAGCTTCACCGCCCGGTAGCCCAAGCGGCTCCCATCAACGGCGACCACAAATAGCTTCCCGGCCTTTGCTGCGCCCGTCATGCCCGTCCTCTTCAAGCCGCCGTGTCCCATAATAGCCAGGGAGGGCGGCGCCGTCGACGGCCGACCAGACATTTTCTCAAAATGTAAGTAGAGTGAGCGTCGGCTTTCCTGCTGGTGGATCTAGTGCACCGCAAGGTGCAGGCAGGATCACCGGCGCACCCTGCAAGCCGGGTGCTCGCAACTGGCACTTCACAGTACAATGTATCCGGTTTTTTTCATCGTAACTGATCAGTAACCAAACTAACGTACATGCAACACCTCGTACACGTTTACACTCGCTTCATTATCATGCTCCCGAGGTGGAACGCGTACAAGCCCAGACACAGAGGTTCATGCGTCATTCATGCATCAGAATTCACACCAACACGTAAACAGCACTCAATCACAATACACACCAACACGTTCATTCACGACGATGAGGTGCGATGCATTCTCTAGGAAAAGAATCGATCGGACTCTGACGGAGTCTCCCCCCGGAGTCTTTTTACCGGGACTGTCATCCCCCCGGAGTTTTTGAACCGGGAACAAATGATCGTGTTATAATAAATTATAAATAATTATTTGAGCGCCGACGGAGATCATCCACGAACACGGAAGCGTCTGCGAACATTCCGTTGAGACCTCTGCGCGTCGCCACTCCCGCTTCGCCAGCCACAAACTGCCGGGTCGTGGGCTCGTGGCTCGTGGGTAAACATCGCAAACAAAAGCGCACAGATATGCCCCCGCGCGTACCGCAAGCCACAGTGGAATTCAATGCTTCAACGCTTTAATGCTGGCGTTGCACTTGCTCCATCAAAGCCGTCGTCGCACGATACCTTTGCAGCGAGCAAACCGGACTATGGTGCGCATTTTTAGCGTGTTGACACAAGTTCTCGTTGCTGTCGATGCAATCGATGGTAAGACCAAGGTAAGCAGCAATAATGAGGCGACTTGGTGACGACGAACCTCGCGAACCCCACGGGCGGGCATTCGTAAATATGCAGTTGCTTATCGAGGCGGGAAGTTTGTGCGAATGAATACTGTACCTCGCCAATGGAAACAGATGGGTTCCAGCGCGCGCCGTTGGCGCAATTTGGACTCGACAACAGTTCCTGCTGGCAGTTCGGAAACTACGGAAGTGCATGTGGAAGCGGCACGTTCGTGAATCGGCGCAAACTTCGCCAAAAGGTGGTGACCGGTACAGTAACTTGTCGGACAGTTGGCGTCAGCCACGAAGGTCCAACGCGACCTCAAGCCAGCGAGTCCCGCGGTCTCGAGAGACCCCGCGCCGCCCCTCGTTAGGGACGCCGCCGCACCTCGAGGAGCCTCTCCCTCCGACCTCGCAAATGGCTGAAGTGGAGCTCAAGAAGGAGGATGGCACTGACAAAGCACCTCCTGATCAGAACGCCATGAGCGAGATGCTCAACAAGATTGGAAAATGCGCACTGCGGCACGACGAAATGCTCGTGCTCCGCAATGCAGCCGCAGCCGATATTGCAGCCGAGGCCGCTACCAAACATGCTGCCGAGGCCGCCGAACCGGGGGTAGAGACCCGCAGTGAGCTCAACGAGTGGCTCAAGTGGGCCAAAGAGAGAGCCGAGGAGCACGCAAACACCGCGCACCCGCGCAAGAAGCGCGCCGACGGCGCCGTGGAAAAGCTGAAATTCCTCGCGCCTGCCAACGACGTGCTCGATGCCGTGGGCCTCGTTCCGACCTTGTACCTCGACTTCCTCAAGTTTTGCTCGGGCTACTGCCTCTTGGGCGCGCTCCTCTCAGTACCATCGTACGCCTTCTCCGCCGCGCGCGCACATGAAGTCTTCTCGGCGGTTGCATTGGATACCTACCCAACCGCGTTGCTCCAATTGTCAATCGCCGCTCGCTCGGAATGCCGCGACGACGGGTGCAAGACGATGAACACGGTAGCTGGGTTGCTTGAAGCGCTCTTCTCGGTGCTGCTGTTTCTGGGCGTCCGGCGCTTCCGAACCCGTGTGAAAGCGATCAACGACGTCAACGAGGCGAACAATGTGTTCACTTCGGAGTATGCGATCCAGCTTCACGGCATGCCTCCAGACGCGACCAAGGAAGAGATCAAGGAGCACCTCGAGACTGTCGTCGCCGCGGCGACCGGCAAGAGCCGCGAGGAGTGCGCCGTATGGGACGTGGCTCTCATCACGGACTGCGCAAGCGTGCTGCGCAATGCGGTCCAGCAGACTCCCCTCGAGCGCGAGTACGCCATCAATGAGCGCAAGTTGCGCATCGAATATGCCTTCCGCAAGGAACGGCCTGACGGGTGGCCGCAAACGCAGGTGATCGGAGAGCTCAAGACGTATGTCGAGAGCCTCTCTTCACGACTGCTGAAGACGCGTATGGGCATCACCGCCAGCACGTCCATCACGAACGTTCGCGGCGCCTTTGTCACCTTTGAAGAGCAGCCCGCACGCAACGCCGCGCTCAAGCTGTACCCAGGAGGCTGGGGCTACATCGCGCAGCCGAAGGCGAGGCGCTTCCGCAGCACGACGCCAAGTGGCTGTTGTGACAAAGGATGGCGGCTTCGCGCATTCGCCCCGCCGCAGCCGCGCGATCTGCTGCACGAGAACTTGCCGTATCGGCTGCTGCGCCTCGACTTCAAGGCGTTCACCACCTTCTGTCGCCGCCTGATCGCGACTGCATTGCTCGTCGCCTTCCTTCTCGTCAGCTTCGGCGTCATCATCGGGGTCAACGCGGCCAAGATGGACCCAGACGCACTGTTCAGCGATTTGGACCCCGAGACGAAGGAGATCATTGTGGACAGCCTCTTCCCTCTCCTCGCCTCGATCATCCTCGTGGTGGTGAACACGTCAATTGTGATTATCGTCAGCAGCCTCGGTGAATTTGAGCGCTACCCGACCCTCTCTGGCATGCATCAGAACAAAGCGGTGACCATCTTCCTCGCGCAGGCGTTCAACACGGGTTTCGTCACCCTCCTGCTGATGGCGGCGCCGCCGCCCGAGTTCTACCGCTTCTATGAGCCCAACTGCCTGTGCCCGAAGCTCTTCTGCTGCGGCATTGGTGCCAAGGGCCTCATCATGCGTGGGCCGCACCTCACGATGTCATGGCTGTGGCATCTCGACGTGGGCACCTTGCTCGTCTCCGCAATGATCGTTCAGGCGATCACCGCCCTCACGGCCCCCTGGGTGCCGTACATCATGTTTAACTGCAAGATGCGCTTCTCGGCGAACGGCAAGCGCCACCGCGCTGACATGGAGAAGCTGTATTCTGGTCCTAAATTTGACCTGCCTACGTTCCTTGGCAAGGCGTACGCGCATTTCTTCGTCGTGATTGCGTATGCTGGCGTGCTCCCCATCCTCTACCTCACCGGAGCCGCCTTTTTCATCGGCTCGTGGCTGTGCGAGCGCTTCGCGCTGCTCTACCTGCACACGACGCCGCCACCCTACTCGTACCAGCTGATCGAGGCCACGCTCTGGTGGATGCCGTGGACCGTGGTGCTCCATGTGGGCTTCACGTTCTGGGGCTTTGCGGAGCTGCCTACGTGGCGGGTGCGAGCAGGTACATGGTCGCGTCCCTTCGACAACCAGACGCTCTGGGAGGCCATGGACGAGCCGAAACAGATGAACACCGACGCTGGGGTGCTCGAGCTTCCGGTGCTCAAATACTGGTTGACCTCAATCTACGACGTCCCCAACCACGTCAACTCTCTGCCGACGATTGCACTCTTCGTGCTGTTTCTGCTGCTTCTGCTCGTCTTGGTGCTCATGTGCGCGTGCGCCACATGCTGCTGCTGCTGGCCCGCTGGCGGCGTGTCCTGTCGCAGGAACAAGTCACGCGTCACGCCCCAAACGACCTCCGAGGACAAGGCAGACGAAGGCGACGGCGCGCATGCAGTCGTCGACCCTCCGTTCAGCAAGATGCTGGTGGGCGTCACGCGCGAGAATGTACGCGTCCTCAATGGGCAAGTGATTCATGACTTCCAGCGAGGCATCAAGGACACGCGGCTGACAAGACTGCTTCGCTGGACTCCGACTGCCCTCATGTTCCGAATGCTCGGGATGGCCGAGCGACTCGACCAGCCGATCAGCGACGCGGAGTGGGAGACGGCCGAGCCGGTCTTCTCGAAGCTCACTGGCGCGGCGGATATCTCTTACCAGCCCGAATTCCATCCTACCTATGAGACGGCGTGGACCTTCCTCGCCAACCCGACGAAACTCCAGGCGTTCGTCGCGGGCGAGAAACTGGCCGAGGAGCTGGAGAAGGCCAAAGCGCGCGCGCTGGCGGCCCAGAAGGCGGCAGAGGACGGCTGGAAGAACAGGCACACACACCAAGAGAACGCGGAAGAGCCTGACGACTAGTCGTATGCACAGCATCGGAGCGCGCGCAGGGATCTGCAGAAGGAGCATGGCTGAAAGTGCATTATGGGGGCGCCTGTGGGGCTGACCGTTGTCCGCTGTGGCTTGCCCGCGGTGGTACCATCGAGATGGGAGTTCGCCGGGGGGATTGGGGGGGGACTTGAACCACGGTCCGGCTGCGGGCGCGCATCCTGCCGTCGTCTCGCCTCGTGGTGGGGTCGGATCGATGACGACTACAGCCCGGCCACGATCGACGATGGTCCCCCCCGAGGGGGTTTTCGTGCAGAACAACCATGATCTACCATCTATCGTATGTGGACGCAGTATGGTGACCGGCACCCCGCCGCTGGCCGCGCGATTTTAAAACGGTCGTACTAAACGGTAAATCGGTTGGTTATCCATCCGCGCGGCTGCCGGCTCGGTTAAACACGCGCGTCGTCCGGATTCTTGCGTTCACGTCAGGGGACGAACCCTCGTCCCCCTTGATTAATGTCTCTTTCGGATAACATGGCCGCGTCGCACCCTGCTCCTGGCGCTCAAAACATCGACATGACGATCGCAACCCCTGGGAAGGACGCCTCCGAC
>Ga0210248_100040_pt1 | contig 94287 bp, 50 predicted proteins | sample ChrtobMetP3_32mM_FD_155493 | JGI IMG/M metagenome (GOLD analysis project Ga0210248, IMG submission 155493) | Chrysochromulina tobin associated microbial communities from unialgal haptophyte culture, Seattle, Washington, United States - P3_32mM | ecosystem: Host-associated > Algae > Haptophytes >...
GCATGGCCACGGCAGCGCAAGCCGAGGTCGAGAGGCTGGCAGCAGAGCAGGCGGAGGCAGAGCTGCGGGCAGCAGATGCCGAGGCGGCACGCATGGCCATGGCAGCGCAAGCCGAGGTCGAGAGGCTGGCAGCAGAGGAGGCGGAGCTGCGGGCAGCAGATGCCGAGGCGGCATGCATGTCTGCGGAGGACGAGAAGCATCGCGTGACTGCGCAGAAGTGTGAGGCCGAGAAGGTTGAGGGGGAGAAGATGGGGGCCGAGAAGGTAGGGGCGGAATCGGCGCAAGCGGGAACGGTGCAGGAAGAGGGCTGGAGTGTCCAGGCTGCAGCAGAGAAGGCGGAGGCGAAGCGCTTGGCAGCACGGATGAGGACACCGAATGGTGTCGTCATCTTGGGAGGTGACAATCTACCTGGCTTCACGACGGGCAATACATGGGGTTAGATGAAAGGAAGCTGCGAACGTTCGAAGACAGCTGCCCAAGAGACACGGGGATACAAGGATGCTTGTGTATCTTGGAGCATCGATCATGATGCCAGTTGGCGGACACCCTAGCTGGACGGCGCGCATGGCGGGGTGCCCTTGCCACAGCACACCCCGTTCACGCATGGCGGACAGAAATACGAGTAGACGACAGGCACGGAGCGTCGGTGCCAACGACCATGATGCCGTAGTCGGAAAGTCGCCAAAGTTGTTCATGCACGGGCAGGTAGGCCAAATCACAAGTGAGAACGAAGCGCATGCGGAAACTTGACTTGTCTTGACTTTAAAGACTTGTTATAAGTCAAACTCAACTTCTGCACACTCAACTTCGTCGTGTGTGTCCGAGATGGCAAACTAACGTGAACGTGAACGTGTGTTTCACAAGCACGCCCCCCGAGCGTGTTAGAAGTCACACAGACACACATTCACATTCACATACGATCGCGACTCGCATGGCTGCTGCAAAACTCAGCGTCGCCGAGCTCAAAGCACGCCTGCAAGCGGTCGGCATCACGGACTTGAATGACGTGGGCAAAGCGGAACTCGTTGAGCTCGTCGAGTCGCTGGACGCGAGCAGCAGCGAGAAGGCCCAGACTGAGCTGGATCTTCACGGTGTCCAATCTGAAGTCCCTGACGCGGAGCTGCAGTACACCATCGCGCTCTCGGCCGTTACGTGTTGCATTCCGGCGATCTCGCTCTTCTTTACCTCGGATGAATGGCGTCTCGCCGTCACCGCCTTCTTTGAGCGATATTGTGCAGCTGAGACGCACGCCGTCTACATGGCATTCCGCAAGCTGGTCGACAAGCTCATCAGCGAGCAACTGCTGCAGCTGGAGCATGTGCCAGACATGGCCACACTCGCAATGTTTTGTGAGCGCGTCGGCGCATCGGACGATCTCGACGGCTGGGTGGAGGCAGACGTGGCTGAGCAAGCGAAGCTCATGCTGCTGTGTGACGACGAGGCGCGCTTCGCGGAGCTGATGCGCGAGTACGCGTCGATGACGTCCGCGGTCGAGGCGGACGGTGACATGCTCGCCGACCTCGAGGACGCCTTTGGCTTCTCCGCCTTGTTCCAGGGACCCCCTCCGCTCCCGTCGTCTGCGGCGGAGCTTGCCGACGGTGCCAGCCTGCTGCTCACGCCGGCGGGCGGCTTCGGCTTTGCGAGCTTCACGCAGGTGCAGCATGGCGAGTACGCCGAGAGGGAAGAGCGCTCGGCTCCGCTCAAGCCGGAGGCCGGTCGGCCGGAGGCGAGCGTGGCTGTTCGAAGGACGAGTTCGAAGGTGCTGGACCAGAAGGAGGAGGAGTCCATGGTTGCGTCGGCGCAGCCGTTGGAGCTTGTGACGTTTGTGTCGGCCCTCGCGCAGGTCAGGTCGATTGTGCCGCGCCGTGCCGCACCGGTCTTGGAATCAGGGGTGCGAGCCAAGTTGCCGGGGATTCCATAACTTCAACTGACACGTCGTTGTCCATTCGCATGTGCATGTCGAATCGTCGATCCCAAAACGCATTAAGCCTTCCGTACTGCAACCAGTACTGAACGGTAACTCGGCAAAAAGTAGGGGTCGCATTGTAATTGAGCGGGGTCGCATTGTAATTGAGCTTCGCTTTCGTGTTATTTGGTTGTTTGTTCAAGAGAGATTTGTAATTGTGCAAGCTACCCTACCCAAAAAAAGCTCTCCGCTCCACAGAATGAGTCACCGCGCACCCCGGGGGCTACCAAAGAGCACCGATATGTGAAGAGGTCGACTCCTTTTCACATGAACGACCGAACACTTTTTGGCTCCCGGCTCCCTGCACATGGCTGCTGCCGCGCCGCCTGAGCCGCCCAAGGCGAGCAAGGAGTCGATGCTAGCGGCGGTCAAGGAGAACCGGTTGGACGACGTCAAGATCTTTCTCGACGTCGAAAAGAACAAGGACTTTTGCAACGTGGTCGACGGCGTGTACGGCGCCACATCTCTGAAGGACGAGAAAGGGCTTGAGCCACTCATGATCGCGGCTATCGAAGGTCACGAGAAAATGTGCGAGCTGCTCATCCGAAAGCGCGCCAACCTCACCTGTGCCGACCAGCGCGGGGACACCCCGCTACACCGTGCAGTGGTGCTGGGCTTCGCGAACGTTGTCGAGGTGCTGATCAGCAAGAATGCACCATTGGACTCGAGATCAAAAACGGGCTCGACGGCGCTTCACTATTCGACGCTCCGTGGCAACCGCGGGCTGAGCGAGCTGCTGCTCATGAAGGGGGCCAATCCAAACGTATTCGACGAGCCCTTTGGCAACACGCCATTGCACTTCGCTGCCATGGAGGGCCACGTCGGCATCGGCCTGATCTTGCTCAACAGCCGCGCGAGCATGGACAGCGTGAACAGCTTTGGGGATACGCCGCTGCACGACGCGGCCGGCTATGGTCAGGCCAACTTTTGCAAGATGCTCCTCAAGCGTGGCGCGAACGTGCTTGCCTTGTCGGCCACGCGCAAGACGCCGCTTATGTGTGCCACGAGCCGCAGCTACCCAACGTGCGTGGCCATCGTCGAGCAATTCGAGGCCAAGGCGAAGGAACTCATCGCGGCCGAGACGCGCCGTTTGCACGAGCTGGGGCAGCAGCGCCTCGAGGAGGTGCAAGCAGCGCGCGAGAGGGCAGCCGCGCATGCAGCCGCGCATGCATCGGCGCGTGTAGCCGCGCATGCATCGGCGGAGCGCGATTGTGCAAAGGCGGAGGCCGTTCGATTGGAGGCAGCCGCGCATGCATCGGCCGTTCGATTGGAGGCGCTTGCAGCCGAGGGCGCAGCAGCAGCGGCGGCACCCGACATAGCCGATGAGGCGGCCCCCAGGACGACGCCAACGTCGTCTTCGCCTCGAAGCAGGTTCGCGGCCAAGCGGCCGCCCGTCTCGCCTTTCTCGCCCACGGCGTTGCCCGCGACGTTGCATAGGGCGCCGTCCAAGACTTCGTCACCCGCGAGCTCGCCCCGCTCGCCCAAGGAGTCGCCCCGTACTCCGCGCTCGCCGAAGAGCTGGGCGAACACGTGAAGCAAGCAAGCAACACCCGAACCCTAATAGAGCGCTTGCTTGGCTTGATCCTTGAAAATAGCGACCCGCTTCTTTGTTCGGTACCGGTACACGGTACAGTTCAGTACCGTACGGTACTGTACCGGTACCGGTACATGTTCTGAGGCCCTTTTTGGAAGGTGTGAAACTTCTGATCGCGTCGCAGCACACACCTTTGCACGATTCTTCCCCCCCGACGCCGACCACCTTCGATCCATTGAGCTGTGGGCCGAGGTGCTGAAGAATGTCGACGAACACTGAAGATGCGACAGACGCCACCCCCCCCCCCCCCCCGCCGCCGCCGCCGACATCATTCGAATCCTTCGCCAGTGAGCTTTGGGCCGAGGTGCTCAAGAAGTTGTTGACGCCTGCGGATGTTTGCTCAGCGCGAGCTACGTGCGTCGTGTGGCGCACAGCCTGCCACGATCACGAGGATGCCATCTGGGACGCAGTTTGCAAAAGCCCTCGCCTTGCGCCGTATATCCTCGGGGGATTCTCCGGGAGGCTCCCACCACCGAGGGAGCTGTGCGGGGAAGATCGCTGCAAGGCAGCGATCTCGAATAGGCGACGTTGGGCAAGTCGTCGAGTCCTGCAGCAGAGGTTTGCCTTTCCGTCGTACGTGCGCTGCGTAAAGGTGGACTGGAAGGCGAAATTGTTCGCCGCTGGACTGTATGATGGACGCGTATTCATCGTCTCGCTGCACGACGATGAGGCACGAGATCACGCCAATCGCCAGCCCAGGCTCGCTGGCGATGGACATCACGTCGATGAAGTCCTTGCGCTCGACATCGCCGGCATCTTCCTGTTGAGCACCTCTGGTCAGCCAAGCTACTACGACCAGCCTGCCACGACGAGCACGCTGCGGATCGTCAGCCTGGAATCGTCTCCGTTGGAGCACCTGATTGGCCTGGGCGAGCTGGGCGCTCGCCACGGCGGACACACCGATTCCATCAACGCCGTAAGGGTCGTTGCCTACGCGTTCGACGGGGCCAAGCACTCGTGCACCGCGGTGACAGCCTCGTCCGACAGCACCCTCATCGTCTGGGATATCTGTGCACAAAAGGCGATCCGAACGATGCGCGCGGCAGCTCCAGTACGGGCACTAGAGACGATCAGCAACACGTCCACCGGTGACGAAGCCCCAGCTGCCGCCGCGACACTCCTCTCCTGTAGTCTCGACGGGAGAGTCACGGAATGGGACTGGCAACGCGGCCTCAAGCTCCGCACGATCCTCAAGGGTCTACCGCCACTGTCGGCGATGAGCTTCCATGCGTCCAGCAGCACAATTGCGCTCGGCGACCAGCACGGCGCTCTCTCCGTGTACCGGCTCAATCCCCACCGAGTCCGTGTGGGAAGTGCCTCGCCTGTGGGAAGTGCCTCGCCTGCTGCGGGAAGTGCCTCGTCAAGTGCCTACCCACGGCCTCCCTCCGATTCGAGAGTGGATCTCGTTCACGAGGACCAGCAGCTCAATGCATATCTCCTTCTTGGGCCATACGGAACTCGCCCCGGGCCCCCGCGTGCGAAACTCGAGGTGGCGACTGTGAAACACGACGCGGACAAGCTCGTCTATGCCGCGCGTACTGGTCAGCTGAGGGTCATCCGCTTCGACGAGCTGCCAGATGAAGGCTGCCCGTTTGGGATCTACACGGACGGAAGAGCCGTGCGCAGTGGGAAGGCACTTGACGAGGCACTCGTGGGCAGGCGGACAAAGGTAGAGTCGCTCAAAGCCTATGACTGCCGAATGTATGTGAGCAGTGTCGATTATCAGGGCGGAGTGCTCATCGCGGACGGCTTTGACAATGTGGTGGTCGTGATGACCATGCAGGACGACGAGGATGGTGGCGGTGGCGGCGCTCGTCAGCGCGCTCGTGATCTGAGCGATCAGACGACCCACTCACGCACTGCAGACCCCTTGGAACGGGAAGACGAGGACGACGAGGACGACGAGGACGACGAGGACGGCGAGGACGGCGAGGACGACGAGGACGACGAGGACGACGAGGACGACGAGGACGACGAGGACGACGAGGTAGAAGATTAAGAGGCCGAAGGGCAGGTGCAGTGCGTGTCGGTTGTTGGGAAGTGGAAGCCGGCGTTCGGAAGAGCATTGGGTGTGTGTACGGTCTGGAGTACATGTCGTGTATATAGACTGTGGGTCCTATCGGTATCGCGCGCCGGGATCTCTTCCCGCCATCACGTCAGCACATGCAACCCCCGCCCACCCGACCTGGGACTGGAGACGGGTCGTGGACGGGAGGCTGGCGACATGGCGTGGCGGGTGGAGCGCGCGATCCGCGGATTGCGCGCGATTTGCGTATGATCGCTTGACGCGGAAGGAGTGCGAGGAAGTGCGAGTTGTTGAATAAATCACTCTTGTGAAAGGACAAGGTCGAAGCTACTCCATGCGCATGGCGCCGTGTCAGCGGTCGAGGACCCCATCTGCAAGTCCCCAGACCGCCCGGGTTCAGTGTCGAGGTTCAGTGCTGTGTAGGCAAGGTCTCACCAGGCCTTACCCGTGGTGTCGATGGACTCGTTGGTAGCAACTAGCGGTTCGACCGGCTCCGGCTCTGTGCCTAAGCGCTGACCTAAGCCGGCCGCTAGCTTGCGCAGCCAGAGCGGTTCGAAGCGAGGCAGGCCAATCTTCTGCGCGCGTGCAAACGAGTCGTCGTGGCGTGCCGACACGGCGCGTCCGTTGAGCTCGAAGCCATCGAGCAAGCGCACCACCTTGTGCGCTTCGCGTGCGGAGCGCACGAAGACTAGACCGATCCCTTTCGAACGGCCGAACCGATCGGCGCCCACCCAGACGGGTGGCACCACGCCGGGCGGCAGCCGACCTGAGGTGCGATCGAGCTCATTAGGAGGCAATCAGAGCTCATCAAGAGGCAATCAGAGCTCATCAGGAGGCGGACCTGAGGTGCGATCGAGCTCATCAGGAGGCAATCAGAGCTCATCAAGAGGCCATCAGAGCTCATCAGGAGGCGGACCTGAGGTGCGATCGAGCTCGACAAGCAGCGCCGTGCCGGGCGCGCCCTTGCCTGGCGCACCCTCCGCCGGCGCGGTGGCGCCGGTAGGCTGCAGTAGCCGCGGCAGCGAGGCCCCCAGCCCGAGCGGATCGGATGCCCAATCGACGCCGTTCACAGCGCTCGCCGCAGCGCTCGCCGCAGCGCTTTCCGCAGCGCTCGCCGCAGCGCTCGCCGCGGCGCTCGTCGCAGCGCTCGCCGCAGCGCTCGCCGTGGCCGCCACGGCCGCTGCCGACGTCGCCACCGCCGCCTTATCCGCGGCAGCCTCGCCGGACGCGACGGCCTCGTCGGCTGCAGCCTCGCTGCTGCTGCGACAGTCGCTCTCGAAATCCTCTTCCAAGATGACACCAGTGCTGCTGCCGCTGCCGCTGCCGCTGCCGCTGCCGCTGCCGCTGCCGCTGCCGCTGCTGCCTCTTCTGCCTCTGCGGCTGTCGTCGGGTAAGACGCCGTTCAGAAAGGCGTCCGCGACGTCCTCGACGCGCAGCGCGATCGCGCGGCGTGCGAGCTTGCCCATCTCGGCGTCATTGACGAACTCATCCGCAACCTCCTCGATCCGCTCCGCAATCACCCGTCGCAGGTGCGCTGCCCGCAGCTCGTGCGGCAAGTTGCGCAGGACCACACGATGCTCACGCAGCGCCGGCGCACCTGCGGGTCGCCGTGACCGCCGCTTGCCCTTCTCGGCCGCCGCGGCCGCCGCGCGTGCTGCCAGTTTGGCGCGGGCGCGGGCAGCCTCGTTCACGGAGGCGAGATACGCGCGGTGCCGATCGATCGTCAGCTGGCGCGCTGCGTCGGCCACCTGTGCAGGAGGAGCGTGGGGCGTCGTTGTGAGCACTTGCATGCGTCGAGGGCGGTCCGATCCGTTGGGAGCGGGCGCGCCGTCCCGGGCGCGCCGTCTCGGGCACCTTTCGATCATCGTCTTCCTTCTCTCGCCGAGAGGCCATCTCCTCCTGCAGCAGGGCGTTCTCGAGCTCGACGAGCAACGACGAGTCGATCGCGTCCACTGGCGGCAGCTCCACGAGCGCCCCCTCGCTCGACGCAGGCACGCCCGCGCGTCGATCAAACTCAACGAGCAGCGCGCGCCCGCCCAGCATCGTCTGATTCATGACCTCGAGGGCTCGTGCGGCGCTGCTCACGTCGGGGAAGCGAACCGTCGCGAAGCCCATCGCACGACCCGCGCTATCCCTGGGCACGTTGCACCACACGCTCTGGCTCGGCGCGGGCACACCGCCCGCCGCCCCAAAGGCATCACGCAGCTCCGTCGGCTGCACCGTCCACGACAAGTTTGCGACCCAGAGCAAGCGCCCCGCAATCGGCGGAGTGATCGCCTGCGCGAGCGTCCGGCTTCGGCTCCGGTTCTGGTCGGCCGGCCCCGCTGGGCTGCTTGGCGCCTGAACGGGCGCGCGCACGGGCGCCGCCGGGCGCACGACCAGAGTGGTCGGCAACCGACCACCGTGCGCTACGACTCGCCTGTGAAGCAGCTTGCGCGCGCGCTCAGCCTGCGCGACGGAGGCGAGCTCGACGAAGCCCCATCCCTTCGATGAGCCGTCACTGCTGAGCATGAGCGACACCTCGAGCACCGGCGACACCTCGTGCGGCAGCGCCACGCCGTCGAAGAGACGCGCGATCTCCGCCTCCGTCATCCCAAACGGAATGCCGCCCACGAAGAGGCGGCAAGGGCCCACGCCACGGCTCCACGAGGCCACGCGCGGCTCGACCGCCTGCGCGAGGCGTGCGCTCCGCGCAAACTCCTCCTCCTCCGCGCGCCGCCGGTCCCGCTCCTCCTCCAAGGCCGTGTAATTCTTCTCGAATGTAGTGAACGCGTCCGCGAGGGCGCCGGACAGCGATGCGGCTCCTTCCGTCTGCCGCCGTAGCTTGAGCTCAGCGAGCTTGTTCTCAAAGTTGCGGAACGTCTCCTTCATCGCCTGCGCGGTCTCGTCGGGCTCATCCTCTCCAGCCTGCAGCCGTGCGTACCGCTCCTCGAATTTGCGAAAGGCGGCAGCGAGCTTCTCGTTCGTCGTCGGCCCGTCGCCCGCGCTGGTCACAGGCCGGTGGCGGTCGAAGGCCGGCAGCGGATGCAATCGCACGGAGAGCGGGCGATTTGCCAAACTCCATGCGGCCGCGGCAGCGACCGAAATTGAGAAGAAAAGGACCTCGCGCATCACGCTCGACGATCGAGTCACGCACAAAGCGCTCGTGAAGACGCGTGATGGAAAAGGATTCCTTGTCCTTCGCGCGTTTGCCGGCGATTTGTGCACTTGGTTGGTCAAACCTGTATGATAAATGAGGAGCTGCTGAAGTTCCATGTATTTGAACAGTTGAAAGATGATGATCCCCCCACTGCCCACTCACGGGTCAGGGGGGGTTTGTTATCGAGTTTGGGGGGGGTTGTTATCAGGATACGTATCCTGATGTATTGTGATGTATCCTGCGTGTATCCTGAAGGATACATGTATCCCTCATGTATCCTGATGTATCTCAAATGTATCTTAAATGCCCTGTTACATTCCAAGAGAATACATGTATCTTGATATTTTGCATGTATTTTACACGTATCCCAAACGAGTCCAGGATACATTTTGGGATACACATCAGATACATCAAGATACATGTATCTTGGGCGCTTCCTTGGTGTCACACTGGATACATGTCAGGATACATCAGGATACATGTATCTTGGATTCTTCATCACGATACATCAGGATACACCGGGATACAAAATTAAGATACATGTATCTTGAACACGCGTCATGACGACACTTCAGGATACAATCAGGATACAATCAGGATACATCACGATACATGTATCTTGTACGCTTCGTCCGAGCCGCGCTGGATACACACAAGATACGCTCGAGATACACAGCAGATACATCAAGGATACGTATCTTGGGCTCGTTCTATTTGCCCTGCTGTCCAAGGAGCGCGCGTGTCCAAAGATGGAAATCACTACCGCATCCTGGAGCACACTACTGGCTACTTCTACCAGCAGGGCTTCCTGCCCTCCGCGACCGAGGAGCCAGATGAAAGGAGGATGCTGAGCTTGAGGACAAGACAGGCGGCGGCAACGGCGATCAAGGCGAGGAGGAAGACGAAGAAGAAGAGGAAGTACAAGAAGAAGAAGAAGAGCCCCCACCCAAGAAGCAGAAGGGAGGCAAGGGTGCTCAGGCACCTAACAAGGCAAGAAAGGCAGCGAAAAAGCCGCCACAGGCGCCGTCCCAGCGCGCATCCAAGCGTGGCCGCAATAAGTAGGGCTCGAGATACGTATCCTTGAATGTATCCCGATGTATCCCGATGTATCAAACATGTATCGTGAGTGTATCTTGTGTGCCATGTATCTGAGGGTTAAGATACATTGTATCTTAAATGTATCTTAAATGTATCCTAAATGTATCTTAAAGAAGGATACATATCCCTAGGTAAGATACATTTCCTATGATGGCCAAAGTGAAGATACAAATGTATCTCGATGTATCTTGATGTATCTTGATGTATATGAACGGGACACATCAAGATACATGCAAGATACATGCACGATACATGCACGATACATGGGATACGTATCCTGATAACAAACCCCCCCAAACTCGATAACAAACCCCACGTCACCCCGGCGCAACCGGCACCACTGGATAGCCCCGAGTCGGGGCATCATCCCCATCTTCTTGTTCTTGATCTTCGCGGCGCCGCGGGGCTTTAACATCGTGCCTTTTTCAGGAAGTCTACCAGTACGGCAACGCAACACGGCTCCAGGCCGACGATGGGAGCGATCGGGGGCATGTGCGATGGCTGTTCCGACGGGCCAAGGTGTCGGTAGGGCCTGGCGACCGCCGGCGCCGCGCGTCGAGCACGCGCGGCCTTTCTTCGACGAGTTTTGGCGTTTTGGGCCTGACAAGGGCACGTCAATCGATTTTGGCCAGGCAACAAAGGCGGCTGAGACGGCTGCGGCAAGAGTGGTCGAGGGCGTTTGCCGTTTCTGCGGTGCGCGCCACACACCTCCATATCTCACGCATGCGCGCGCTCGCGACATACAGGTGTGTCGTTGACTGCGGCGCGAGAGGCAGACGAGTGGCGGGAGCAGCAGAGGGAGGTGCCTGCAGGGCAATCGGAAGTGCGCTGGTCATCGGCAGCAGCAGGCGATGACGGGAGCTGATCGTCCACTGGCGGCAGGCGAGGCGAGCGGGAGTTGAGCTCTGAACGGCGTGAATGAGGAGGTTCCAGTCCTGCGCCTTCATTGTGCTGCAGTACGGGCCTTCTCTCCCACGCTGGTCATCTCGACGAGCGTGACGCGTCGTCGACCGGCCTCGAGCTCCTCGGTCGAGGCGCCTATGTGTATGTCTCTCCCTCTTTCTCTCCCCCAATCCCCCCATCTTATGCCTGACGCCACGGTCGATCTCGAGCCGATTTCCTCTTCGGCGTAAGAGTGGCGCTCATCGGCGCTCATCGGCTCAAGATCGGCCCGTTACTTCTCACCTACTTCTTCTCCGAGGGCACGTATGTCAGCACTTATGAGCACGTGTCACCTCTAGATGGACCCCCTCCGTCATCTCCGCCCACTCCCGTCCTCCCCTGCTGGCTTCCGGAGCACATTCGATAGGCTTCCGTATGGTTGTCTGTTGTTTATTTATAGACTTGACTTGACTTGACTCGTCCATTTCGTAGATCGTACTGTACGCGGAAAGTTCTGTAGGAATTACCGTAGTATTCGCGCTGTCCCGGCTCCCCCCGGTGTCTTTCTACCGGAACCCGGTACCCTGGCTCCCAGCCTCGGAAGTTGCTAATTAACACGCCGCGAAAAAGTGTAACGAAACTGGTACCGGTAGGTGTGAAAAGGCAAGTCCGCGGGCCCGCAAGGCCTGAAGGCGACGCGCCTTCTTTCTCGCTTCAACGGGTTCGTAGAAGGAGTTGACGTTCCATCCCTCCGATCCGACCAACGTCAAAGTATCCGTGCTGATCATGGGTGGCAAGGCGAAGCCGAAGAAGCACACAGCTGCGGAGCTGGCGGCGAAGGACAAGGCGGCGAACACGTCGGTAGGCGGCGGAAAGGATGGGATCAAGGAGCGCGATGCGAAAGCCAATCTTACCAAGGAGTGCTTGGAACCGGGCTGTGTAGGCATCAAGATCACTTCGATGACGGTCATGAAAACCCATTGGGCCACGAAGCACTGCACATGCAGGCGAGAGCCTTGCGAGTGCTTCCCGATGGAGAAGTATGAGCCGATCTTCTGTGTGAAGGTCGAGGCCGTTCAGACGCACCACAACCAGGCGGCCACGCTCGCCTCGAATAAAAACGCCTCCAAAGCTGTGCGCGACAAGCTCAAAGCGCAGCAAGCCGCCGCTGCCATCGTCGACGCTGCAAAGCAGGGCAAGATGGTGAAGGAGTTCACCAAAAAACAGGCCGGGCCGAGCAGCAACCCTGGTTGAGTGGCCGAAACCCTTGCACGTGTCGCATCCGTTCGATAAGCTGCCGCCAGGCGGACCGGCACGTTCTCTCTGCATGGCGTCCTCTGTACCATTTGGGGCGGTTCCCGCGCATGTCGTGTGTCCGGGCGTGTCGTCCACGGACCTCTCGCCATGTGTGTGTGTGCAAGTGCTGCGCGCCCCCATCTCGCCTGGTTAGGATCAGCGGGTTAGCGTTAGGTCATATCAGCTTTATGTTGAACAAAACAAAAGTGGCATTTGGGGCAAAAGGGGCTTTTCCGTTCCGTCGGCGGTCCCGGGGTGATGTTTGTGCCAGGGGGACGAGGGAGACACATGTGCAGGGGTTTGGGCCAGGGTATCCGGTTGGGGCGACCCACGGTCCGTCGTCGCTGCTTCGATTTCCCTCGACTCTCATCGATCACCTCCTTATCTTCTTCTGGAGCACCCCCGCCTCCCTGTCGTCGAGTGCATGGACTGTGAGGACGAGGGGAACATTGGTAAGAGGGTCGCACGTCAGCACAGCACCTCGGCAAGAAGGCAAGAAGATCCAGGGAAAGGCTCTCTGGGCTCACTTTTGCGGCTGTTCTTCTGCTCTTCGAGCTTGGCATAACGGTCCTGCAGCCTGGCGACCGAGCCAACCGTCCGTTCCTCATCGCTGCATGCGGCGGCGCTGCTGCTGCTGCTGCTGGCTGCTGCTTTCGTGGGTGACTTGCCGCTCCTGTCCACCACTCCGTCGCCCTCCATTCCACGGCCTCCACACTCTGCGATCGCCTTCCACGACTTGATGAGTTCAGCACTTATGCTGGCGACAGCCACTGCGTCAGACTTTCGGAGCTTGCTGACGGTGACTCCAATCTGCGTCGCCTGCAAAGCAGAGAGCGTCATGCGCATGCATTTCAAGGATGAGAGGATGTTCTGCGCTGAGTGGAGTGCAGCTTGCTCTTTCGCCCGAACGTCCGCCAGCTGCTTCAAGATCGCCTGCTGCTGTGCGTGCGCGGTGCTCTGCTCAGCGAGCGCGTGCTTCAGCGCGTCGTGAAGCTCCGCCACGAGCAGGACTGAAGTGTGCGACATCGATCGATTTTCACAAGCCAAGTCAAGTCAAAACACAGGTCCAAACCCGCGGGGAAGTCAAGTCAAGTCTTCCGCAGGGTTGACTGTTGTTTATGTATGTCCATCTCATACGCCCCCGCTACACTCGTACTTTCGGATACTGTGTACGCCACTTCGCCAATGTATCCTGCTATGTGTCGGGCAGAATATCGTGCGGCTCAACGTACATCCACTCACCGGGCTGCAGCGCGAGCCGCTCCGCTTGCAACGTGCCCACGCCCATCCTCACGAGGCGCAATGTCCGATGCCCTGAATGCAACGTCGTCCTTCGGATTTGCCGATTCATGCCTTCCTCGAGCGTGAACTCCAGCCACGTCGAATTGCTCGGATTGCAGGATGCGACGTGGCTAGTCCCGGGCAGCCCTGCTTCGGTCGACGTATACTCGAGTCGGCGGATGCGGCACGGGCGCGTTGCCCGGCCACGGATGCATAATCCGCCCGCTCCCATGGCAGCAAGTGCAGCGTCACTCGGAGTGCCTGCTACAAGGACGTGGTACCGTTTAGAAACACCGCCTTGCAGCACGCGGTTGCACAGAACGCCATCGTCGGTGAGCAAGAGTAGTCCTTCGCTGTCGCGGTCGAGACGCCCAACGTTAACGAGGCCCGCAGGGAGATTCAGTGTGAGGAGCGTTGTGCGGCCGCGCGCGCCGGCCTCATCGACGAAAGAGCACAGCGTATTATACGGTTTGTACAATGCAATTACATTGCCAGCGAGCTGTCGCACGGGTTGTTGCTGCGATCCTGCGCGGCGTGAGTACCGCCATAGCAAGAGCACGACGCCGACCAGTGCGGCGGCGGCCAGCGCCTTGTCCTCGCCTCGCAGCATTCGAAGATTTCTCGGGACGCGAGGAATCTGTGAATAGGACTTGTCCGCACACCCCGCCTGGAAATTTCGGCAAAAAGAAAAAGTGGAGATAAGGCCCTTCTTTGAATTCACGGCGGCTCTTCACGCTCACGCGAAGCGCGATCATGGAGCTCGCTCGCTAGGGAAAGCACAGTACGCCCCGCCCCGAGCATCGCATTCCGTCGGACTCGATCGTGGTCGATGACGACAGTCGTGCGCGTCCGAAATGTGGATGGCCTGAACTCCAGCCACTTGAAAAGGTGCGTGCCACCTCCAGCAGACATGAGCTCTCGCATTTTGAACAGAATGCTCACCTCGCGCAGGATTTTCCAATGCCATGGCGATGTATTGGACGTGAGGATAGATGGGTATGCGAGCTCACATCCCTACTGCATCCATAGATCGTGTCCTGACTCAACGCTTCTGTCCATAGGTCGACTGGGCTTCTCCAATTCGCCAATAGTGAAGCGGCCTTAAGCGCTCTCTTGTACGATGGCAGCACCTATTATGAGCGCATCCTCGCCGTTGAGCTCTTTGAAGTTGCTGGCATGGCTGTGCAAGACATCACGATCGCCGATGCTCTGAGGCGCATCCTTGAGGAAGTTGAAGCTAGCCGCAGTCAGCTGCGGCAACTCCAGGAGCTCATCCGGGGTGCCGCCGTCAACGGCACCTCTCCGACACTCGAGCTTGTCAGGAGTCGTGACTCAGCCAGACAAGCTCACGTCGAGCAGCTATCACGAGCCGTTCGTGTCGGTGAAGACCACGGGGAGCGCTACCAGCTCCTGCAGGATGAGACCGCACATCTACTCGACCCGGCAACTGCCCAAACGCCCGTGCAGCAGCAACGACTTGAGGCCCTGCAGGGCTCGCTGCTTCCGTCCGTCGGGGGTTACTTGCAGCGGCTTCCGAGCTTGCGTGATGAGCTTGCCGACCTTCAAGCATACCTCAGCGGCCAGCTCCCGAACACAGCGCTGCTCCATACGCTCCATGCCGAGTGGGAAAAGGCTGCGGACGATCTACACGAAGCCAGCCACGCTGAGAAAAAGCGACGGCCACCTCCCGGAGCAGCGGAAGCTACCGCCCAGGCCAGGCGCGAGCTGCAGCAGGCGGAAGCCAAGCTGCGTCACGAACGCATGCGCATCTGGCGTATGGCCACGCACTTTCCTGAGCTCCTCGCACAGGAACAGCTGCTTCGCCTCGGTGCCATCGACGGAGCGGCTATCCAAAGTCTTCTTGTAGAGCGTGAGCTCGATCAGTATTCAGAACTGCAAGTGATTGCTGATCATCGGAGCTCGCGCCATCGCATCTTTAGTGCCGAGTTCGGAACCGATTCGCATGGCCGTTCGACTGCGTGCGTGCTCAAGGAGTATGAGCTGGATGCCGCTGGTAGGGAGTGGAAGCGTCTGGTCGCCGAGGTGGAGGCTCTGCGTAAGCTACAGCATCCTCACATCGTACAAGTCGAGGCAGTCTTTCAACCCAAGAACCCACCGACACCGATGCCTGTCGCGTACGTTCAGCTGCCATTTTACGCGAACGGTGATGCCGCTTCGTGGCGTGCGCGCTTAGCGCCCGAGCTCTGGAAGCGGCGGCGCGTGCTCATGCAGCTCGCACAGGCACTCGATCATCTTCACACGCACGGCTATGCGCACGGAGATCTCAAGCTCGAGAATGTGCTCATCTCATCTCAGGAGACGGCTCACTTGGCTGATTTTGAGGGTGTGCGCGAGCAAGCTCCTTGCGCTACCAGCCTTTGGGTCGCTAGTGTGGCCAGCTCGACCTTCGGCGTCGTCACAGCCAAGTACATTGCACCCGAGATGCGCTCGAGCGAAGCATGCGCACAGCCTACGGCCGCAACTGACATGTACGCCTTCGGAGTCTGCTCGCTCCTGATGTGCTGCGACGAAGGAGACTTTACTTTCAGCCCGCCTCCAACCGAGCAACTTCAGCGCTGGTCAACTGCTTCTGCCTCTTCGAAGGGTGGCGATCATCTGCCCTCCTTTCTAGACGGCCTTCTTGACCTCGACCGACCGCCGGCCACCAACCTGGCTGATGCTCTGCAGCGGCGGATGAGCGCGGCGGAGGCATTGCGGCATCCGTTTCTGGACACGGGCGCCGAGCGCCAGGCTCTGGCGGAACAGGAGCGGCTCCAGCGTCAGCATCGTTGGGAAGCAGCGGAACGCCAGAGACTGCTTGACAAGCAGGAGGCCGTTGTCAAGCATGCGGAGGCAGCAGTGGCGCAGGAACATCAGCGGCTCGGCGCGGCCAAGGCGGCACTGCTGCAGCGCACTGCGGAGGCGGAGCGTGGTATTCGAGAGGCGGCTGAGAGTGCTAGTCAGCTTCAAGACCAGAAGCGCAGGGCGGAAGGTGAACTCTTGCAGCTTTCACAGAACCTGGCAACTCAGGACGCGCGACTCAAGCAGCTGCGGGACGAAGAGGCGAGGCGGAAGCAAAGCGCGCCAGGCGTGGTGCTTTGGCTAGAGCTCGCTGAGAACTGCGTGTCGGAGCAAGCAATCAGAGCTTTCTTTGATGCTCGGCAGCGGCGCTCAAACGGGCATCTTCGCGTGGCGAGCGCGGTGATGGTGCAGAAAGAGACTGCGCTGCGTGCGTTCAAGAAGAGCTCAACGTTCAACATCGACCCGCTGCAGGCATACCAGCATGCGAAGGGATATGGCGGGTGCGACACGCTGCTCTTCCACGGGTGCTCGCAAGAAGCGGCCGCCAATATCGAGCACGAGGGGCTTCTGCTCCGGTATGCGGCCCCGGGCATGCTTGGCAAGGGACTGTACGGTGCACCTGATCCAAACAAGTCGAAGGGATACTGCAAGGGCGGCACCAATGGCAACTTTATGTTCATCTGCCGCTTCAATCTGAGTGGTGCACAGCATGCTGGGCCTTCCACTGCTCATAGGAACACGCTGTACGACGAATTCTGCATCTACGACGAGTCCCACGTGGTTGTTCTCTGGTTGCTGAAGCTAGCATAGTGACTACACACGATTCGATTAGTGAAGACGAGCCGCTTTGGGCTTCTGCGTGCGCGGTTCGGGCGATATTTGTTATTTCCCCTCAGATGCGAGCGATGCCTTTCTGATTGCTTACCATCTGAGAGATTATAGTTTATACGGCTGGTGCGAGAATGCGGCGGGGTTCGCTCGGGTTTTAACTTTGTACTTTCGTTCGTAATCTTCGCTTATACGTGCGCTGCCTCGTGTTGTCCGACAGTTTTCATCATACTCACATCTCAGTCCCACACAGGCGGTCCACATGCTGTGCGTAGAAACACGCTGGTGCGTGGCTGCTGGCTCTGCCCCCGCTGTGGAGTGCGGTGCGAGGACCTCGCTCGCCTCTTCACCGCACCCCACCCAGCCACCGACCAGCACTGCTCACCCCCACACCGGCTACGGGCTCCGGAGTACGCACGTTGTGCTCGAACGTTGTGTGTCCCTAACCCCGGCGCTGCTCATCGCCGTTTCATAACCCCACCCCGCCCCATGCATGTACCTTAGATGCAGGACAGACGGTGTTCAGCGCCACGGTGCTCCTCCTGTTGCGTGTCTGCATCTCCGTGGTCCCTCTCGAGTCGGCACTCCAGCAGCTTCCTTCGGCACCTCAGCAGGTTCTGCCGTGCTTCCTTGCCCTTGTGCCTCCATAAGATATGACTTCCCCAGCCCACACCACTGCACATGGAACAGCCAAGCGGCACGGCGACGCACACCTCTTCGCTCTCTCCGCTCATCCTCGCTCGGCTCCACTCCCAGCCCCTTCGGCTCCAACGAGTTTTGTGTCGATTCATGCATGTGCTACAACCCGACTAGCGGCTAAAAGACGGTTTCATCCGCTCGTAGGCGTCCGCGAGCGCCGCCCCTCCGAGCGACGTTAGGATCTGCTTGCAAACAGCATCGGTCAGCAGCTGTGCGCCCTCTTTTGAGTTGACGTCAAGCTTCTGCGAAGTACCACCGCCAGTCAACGCTGCGATCGCATTGAAGCTATCTTTGGCTCTGCCGGCCATCCAGTAGCAGTGAAGAGGCACTGGTTTCACAGCTTGGATCTCTTGCAGCATCCCAGCCGCATCTCTCTTGGGGATCCCAGATGGAGCCCAGGGAGGCCTCTGCGCGTCCCAGTAGTCACGGCCGTAGGATTTCCCGTCGCCACCACGCTTAAGATCAATATCAGAGAGTGAATTGGCAGGAGCGTCACCGATGATGATAATCTGGTCGATGGGACGCTTTTGGTGCTCTGACAGAGCATGCATCAAGCCGACTTCGATCGCCTCCTCACCCCAACCGCCGCGAACGTGGAGCGAATTCAGGAACAGCGATAAATTGTGCGGCTTCAGCTCCCACGTAGATGCCTCGAGGATTTCCTCCATTCGAACGTTGTAGTTTGAGAACCCAGCAAGCTGTAGCTCGAAGCCTGAGACGATACCCTCCTCATCCAAGACCTTCTGGCAGCGATCGAAGAACTCGCCGATGCAAGCCTTGGTTTTCTCGATCAACGAGTCCATCGAACAGGTCACGTCGATCAAAATGAGCGTGCGGCTCGTCGTCGAACTCGCGATGCGGTTGTAGCTCTTGAGCAGCTCGCAGAGCTGTTTGGAGTCATGGCGTCGCTGGTACGAGTGCAGAGCTGTCGCGACTTTATCATGCTTCTCCTTTGCGGATTCAGCCTGAGCAAGTCGCTCCGCTAAGTCATCCGCTGCGCGGGCCGACCGAATCTTCGACATCTCCTGATACAGCTCAGCGTTTGTCACCCACGTCTTGATCGTGTCGGCCGGCGCCATGTCTCCTCCAAAGTCCTGGAGGTGAAGGCTGTTCATCACCATCGAGAACGAGCCCTTCTCACCCTGACGCCCGCTCCGACCCATGATCTGAACCTCCTCCTGCACGTCGCGGGGGAAAAAGGTGAGCAGCACGTGCAAACCACCACAGGTCACCATGTGCTCGTCGTCCACAATGAAATCGACGCCGCGCCCAAAGACCCGCGTCGCTAGCGTGATCTGTCCCTGCCGCGTGGCCTTCGAGACGAGCGAGTCACGCTCCTCCGGCTCCTTCGCCGTGACCTCGGTGAGTAAATTGGCGCCATCTTTCAGCCGTGCGAAGTAGCTCGAGTTGTAGAAGCGATCGAGCTCCTCGATGCTCTCGAAAAAGACGAGCACGGCACGCTTGCCCGTATACTTGTGGTCGGTCGGCTTCAGCCGCTTGACGATCTCGTTGTTGATCGCAATGAAGTGCTCGCCGGAGTTTGACGCCACCTGGACGTCGTCCTTGCTTTTGCTGTCAAAGTTCCTCTGCAGCGCCCCGTACATGGATGGGCAGTAGGTCATGTGCTTGATCAAGATCTGGTCGCGCAGCAGGTCGCGGGCCTCTGGCGGCAGCCTTCCCTCGCGGAGTGTGCCAGTCACGCCAAGGATGAAGTTGTAAAAGGCGGGCACGGCGGTGCTGTACGGCTTGGTGGACGGCAGCAGAGCATATGAAAACTCGCCGCAGATGGCATGCAGCGGCAGCCCGTGCTCGAGCAGCTGGGCCTCCTCGACGCTGCCACGCTCGTGCTCATATAGGTAGACGCAATTCGTCATGTACGAGTAGTTCAGCTGGTCGCTGCGCACCAGGCTGTCCTGCGACTTGTACCACACCCACCCGTTGGTGAGTTCGTAATCGCGGCCGCGAATCTGAGGCTTCTTCTTGAAATCGGCAGCGGTGCGCTGCATCTCGCGGGCTGCTGACTCTACGAACCACTCGTATCCCTTCGCGACGATGGCTTGCTGCGTGAAGAGTGCCTTGTACTCAGCCAGCTCTAATGGGTTCTGCGACGGGTTCGCCCAAATTGCACGCATTAGAGCCGCCGCGCGCTCGTCATGCATCATCAAGCCCGGCCGATAGATGCCGCTGAAGAAACTTGGGTCGAGGAACACATCGACCTCGTCGATGAGCAAGACGCGACGAATAGCAGGCTTCGCGAGCTTGTCGGCTGCGAGCTTCTTGCCCTGCAGCGAGGCGAGCATCTGCTCGCGAATCAGGCCGTGCTTCTCTGTCATGAGGCGCTCGCTTAGCTGCTCGAAGGTGCCATACCGGATGCGCGGTGAGCTCTCATCATAGAGACCGAGTGCGCCAAACAGGTCCTTGAAGGCATCATGGTCGCGACTGGACAGGTTGTTGCTGTAGCAGACGCAATCGACGTGGTAATCGTAGAGGGCAAGGGTCGCAGCAGTCACGGCGAGAACGAGTGATTTGCCCTCTCCGGTGGGCACCTCTGCGAGGTGGTTTTCGAGATGAACCCCACCTTTACCGACAGCTCCGAGGAGGCGCAAGATGCACAGCACCTGCACGGCGTGCGGCTGGCGGATTGCCGCGTCGGCCAAGCTCGAGGTCGGATCGCGCGTTTTCAGATAAAACTGCACGCTCCAGAGTGCACAGATCGCAGCCAGCACCTTAGGCAGGCTGTCCAGCGCGTTTGGTGTGAAGCCAATAAGTGCTCCTGCCTGCTTGGTCATACTCAGCTTTGTGCGCTGTTTGGCCTTAGAGGCGCAATAATTCACCTCTTCGCCAAAGCAGCCCCCACCGAGCGCCCACTTCACGTCGCCATCGTACGTGTCTTTGAACTCATTGTATCGGCGTTCGAGCACCGTCTTATCCATGTCAGGCTCACCTATGAGGCCCGTGAGCACGTCTCCAAAGGCTTGCTGCGTGCGCGCATTGAAGAGCGTGACGCGCAGAGCGGCAAAGATCTCCGAGGAGTTGACAATCGCATTGCCGAGGACAGGATCAATTGATTTGAGGCACGCGCCGAGCATGACCATGCCCTGCGGGAACTTCTTTTGTAGCGCAACCAGAAGCACCTTGATCGCTTCTCGGGCAACGCTCGTCGAGGATGGAATACCATCCTCAAGCTTCTTGAGCCGGATCAAATGCTCGGCTAGGTCCTCGGGAGCACGTGCCGAAGGCAGAGCAGCAATTGCTTGGTCCTCGAGGCGTTTTGCATGGTTCTTCATCTCCTCGTTGTAATCGGCGGCACGTCCACGGCATTCCCGGAACTCGCTCATCTCCATGAGGAACTCGAAGCGCTTAAGTCCCTTGAGGGCTTGGCCTGCTAACGTGTACTTCTGAGTCTGCAGCAGCTTGATGAATTCACCATTGAAGTCCGACACTTGCTCGATCACTCCGGACTTCAAACACGCCCGCTTTGAGCGCACGTCGTCTACCTTCCACGAGAGCTCGTTGACGAGATCGTCCATCTGCTTGCTCAGAGCGAGCTCGAACGGCTCCTTGGGCAGAGGCACGGGATTCTGCGGATCGCGAGGGGCATCAAGCAGCTCCTTTGTCTTGTCGAGTTGAATGCAGATCACGGTGCCGGCGTTCTGCACTCGCGTGGCGTGCGTTGCGAGTAGTCGGATCACATCAGCCGCCGTTTGCTCAGACGACACGCTGCTGGAATCTGCGGACGCGGAGGCCACGGATTTCTTGGGGAGAAGTTGCTCAAGTTGAACGATGAGGTCGAACATGGAGTCTTCACCGGGCTTGCCCTCCCAACGCTGCAGCCGGCGCAGAGCCGTGCCCATTGCATTGAGGTCGGCCGGGCATCGAGCTGGCGTCATGGAGTGCATCTGCAGCGTCTGCAACTCCTTGAGCAGAAGCCCGAAAAGCTCAGTGGCCTGGACGATGGCATGGTGAGCATGTGACCGTGCCGTCTCAAAGTCAATGATCACTTGGTCGTGTCCTCGGCAGTACACGTGATCGTCGACTTGTCTTATGGCCAGCTGGTCGCTCCGATTGGATGCGCTACACTCGATTGCGTTGACCGCAATACGGAGGAGCTCCAGATATCCCTTCAGGTAGCCCGTAAGTTCAGAAGAAGCATCGCCGCCAGGGACCGAGAGCACCTGAATCATAGCCGTGAGACAAGCAGATCCTTGAGCATGCAGCTCGAGGAGCTTATTCTCGCACTTATGATATGGCTCAAGATCGGCAGGGCCTGCGGTGTCGAAGGTGTCATATTGTACGTAGCTGCGCATCCGAATCATTACGCGGCTGAGCTCACGAGGTGCCCACGCCGTGACTGGCTTGTTCATCATGATCTGATACGCGTCTTCGCTAACCTTCTTGTATCCGGCTCGATATCTTTCGACGAAGTCTGAGTACTCGGTTGGCATGGCCAGGTGGTCCGAGATGATGCTTGCCTGTTCAGATGGCTCCTTGGACTCGAAATTGACCACGACGAAGCTGCGCTTCTTCACCTGAATCCGCACATTGACTTCTTTCAGGTCGTCCTCGCTGATCGCGAGATCCTGAGTGCCTGCCGGCAAATCACTAAGGATGCGCTGATATGCCGAGACAGCAGACTGTGCGGACTCGAGCTCGTCCTTCTTCATGTTGCGCCAGAGGTGGCCATCGAGCACAGGCGCAAGCCTCGCCTTGAAGTCTCCCCTGATCTGTAGGATAACGGCGTCTGATGTGGCTTCGTACTCGGCTTGCATGTTCCCTTTCCGCTGCAGCGCATCAAGCTGCCGCAGGAGGCCCGCTCGGTTCGAGAGCCATGCCTTCAGATTCTTACCATCTGTGGCCGTAGAGCTGTCTGACTTGAGGGACTCCAGGTGTGCCTTCTGCCGATTTCTCACCTCATCGATCAAGTGACGAGCATTCTCGTACAGTTCCGGGGCTGAGCGCAGTTGCTCGATCACCATGTCGATCTGTTGAATGCCAGCTGCGGCCGTCTCGAGATGATTCTGGCAGAACTGACTGACCAGTGGCTCGAGCGAATCTTTGAGGCTGGCAACCATCAGCGCTACCACCTGCTCGAGTGACTCTTTGAGGACGAACGGTGCCGGTGGCACTGTGCCAGGCTCCTTCTCTACCATGTTGCTATAAAACCTCTCGAGGAACGTGCTGTGCTGGGTGATGAGCGCGGCCTGCAAGAAGTTCCACGGTGCGACGATGCGCTCGACGAGAGGGAAACTGCCGAGCGCTTCGGAATGATTCGTCGCGGTCAGCTTGAAGATGAGAATCCCCGTGCTCATCTCCTTCACAAGTCTTTCGAGGCTGCCCTGAAGCTCTTGGCACGCCTCGGCGAACTCGTGCGAGTCTTCGCCAGGGCCGCGGTAGAGATCCTGCATCTTTCGGTACGTCGAGGAGGTGTACGTGTGCTTGAGGAAGTCGTTGCATATGTCCGTCTTGTTCTTGTCGATGTTATCGGAGTGACGCGCCGCCATCGCCTCGTGACGCGTGTCGAAGTCCTTCTTGAGCCCTGCTACCATCACGTCCGTCGCGGGCAGCACGCCCTCAAATTCCTTCAGCGTCTGAGTAAGCACTGACTGGTCAGTGAGCTTCAGCCTCGGAAAGTTCTGGCTCGCCATCTTGAGGCTCCGATAGAAGGCAGTCTCGATCTGCACGAAATCCGGAAAGTCGCCCTCAACATGCTCGTAGAGCATCTGGAAGAGCGCGGGATAGGCGGCCTTGCTGTAGAGCACACGCAGCACCTCATACACGTCCTTGGCGCGCGCCCATGCCGTCTCGAGGCGCTCCCTCGACCCCTTGGCTATGGCATTGGCCAGCTCCTCAACACGGGCCTTCATGTCGCGGAACTCGCTCTCGACCCTGCTCTTGCACAGAGAGCCTGCATGCAGCAGCTCTCCAACTTGAAGACAGTCCCCGAGAGCTTCCATGTGTGTCGTTAGATCGACAAACTGATCGGCGCGCTTGAGGTTGTCCAAGACAGCCTTGTCGACACGGGGTGGATCGGATGCGGCCCAGGAGCCTTCGCGAAGCAAGTTCTGTTGGACGGCGAGAATCTTCGATGCAAGCACCTGTTGAATGCTAGCTACGCACGTGTCGAAGAGATCCTTGGCCTCGTGCGCCTTGCCATTCGGCTCAGTGCCGGCACCCCCGGTCGACCACAGTGGGCTCATCTCACTGAGCTTGCGGAACTTGGCCGCTGCGGCCTCGTGGCGGCCACTGCGCAGGAGACTCTCAATGCTCTCGGCCCCTGACACGAGGCGAACCTCCCGGTCGTGAAAGGCACGCCACATGGCATCGAGTGCCTTGCCGATCGTGGCTTCTTGCGCAAGAGCATCCCACCACGCTGCGGCCTCGAGCAGTGTCAGCTTCTTACGGAAGTCGGCGTACGAGCATCGGCCGTTATCGAGGTCTTGCACCTCACTGATCGCCTCCTTCGTGTACCGCTCGAGCTCGCCGTGAATCTTATGCTCAAGATCCTTCTGCCGGCCCGCGGTCGCACCCTGAATGGCCTCTGCCACCTTGGGCTCGATGCCCGTGCGAGAGTTGGACCCGAGGAGGAAGAGATGCTTCGCAACCTCGAGCGCTGCGCGGTGCGCGCAGATTCGGCTCACACAGTCAGCGTCTGACGAGTACGTTTCCGCCTTCTTAACATCCTCGAGCACAGGTTCCAACACGCGGGCATGCCACGCGACGATGCAATCAATACCATTCCGGTAGCGCATGTCCAGTGCATTCGTGCCAAGCGGAGGCAGAGCGACCCACGAGTCATCTGCGGCCAGAGTCGAAGCGTCCATGATCTCGACACCAGTAGTTGCAGACGTCTCAGACGGCTCAAAGTGAATGCGGAGCTTGAACGAGCTTCGTGCCTTGCTCAGAGCAGCGAGATGAGTCGTCAGCTCAATGAGCTGCGGAGTCGAGAGCTGTACGGTGGCACCGGCGGCCGCTTGGATCACGCATTGAAGGTAGGCATCGAGCCGTGCAAGAATGCATTCGCAGGTGCTCTCGAGCACGCCAGTGAGCTCCGGCGCCAATGGGCTGAGGCGCTGCTGCGCCTCCCGCATGATTCGAAGCTTTTCTCCCGCCTGATCAAAGTGAAAAGCGGCCGCATTGTCCGCCTCCTCGGCGACGAACGCAGACCTCGGGAAACTGTCGTCGTGCTGCGCGATGGAACGAGCTATTGCGGCCTCGACGTCCCGGTAGCCAAGGCTAATGATGTTGCTCACATCCTCTTTTAGCGACGCCATCTTTTCGATGAGAGCCTTGAGCACAGTCAGCCGCCACTCTCCCGCTTCTTTTCCGACAGCAGCAAAGATGCTGTCAGTCGCATCGGTCTGGAAGTACGAGCACACTTGACCAAGCTTAATGAGGGTCACCTTGAAGGCTGGGTCCGATACCTCGAGCTTGATCGTTTGATCGCATAGCCCACTGAGCAGAAGTTCAAGGCGTAACTGAAGCGACTCTTCCGTTGGAAGGCTCTCGACGTACGTTTCGATCTGTTTAGCGGCTCCGAGGCAGCGGCGAGCCCACGAAAAGGCGTGAAGCGCCTCTTGATCCAGTTGGCTGCTCAAGTTCGTCTCACTCAGTGCATTGCCGAGGCGTTCCATGCGCAGCTTCAACTGCTCCTCGATGCGCGCCTTGACTTTGTCTTTCGCTAGCACATATTGCGCGATGACGATCTTCGTCGCCTCCTTGACGTCTCTGACCATTGTCGCGCGACGTGGGTCGGTCGCACCGGGCTCCGCCTCCCGCAGTCGCTCGATGATGCGAGAGAGCAACTCAAATCCCTTGGCAATCGTCTCAAAGTCAGGCAGCTCAACAGCAGCTTCGCAGCGGTCTCGCACCTCACGTGCCACCTCTCGCAGATGCTCTTGCGACTCGCTCGAGAGGGGAAGCAAGACCTGCTCCGAAGGCCGATCGAGCGCTTTCATGTGGTCGAGCTGGCGCAGGAGCTTACTGACGTCGAACGTGACCTTCTTCATCGTGATCTCCTCTTCGCCACTCAGATCTTCCTCGTCGTCGGTCCGCGCACGCTTTGGCGGCGGCGACGCGCCGCTCGCGGGGCTCGTGACGTCAGAGGCGGAGCCCGGGTTGGGCTTCTCGACCATCTCGGCATCGGAGTCGCTGTCGTCATCCGATCCGCCGCCCTCTTCTGAATACTTGACGACGCGAAGAGGCTCAACATCGAGCTGCTGTAGCAGCAACCCGAGCAATCTCTGAGCCTCCTCGTTCGTCTTGTCTTTGTGAGCCCTGGCGAGCATTTTCGTGAGGCGCTTTTCGTCGACCTCATTATCCGTGTACTTCTTGGGCACCCAGATCGTGAGTGATTTAGACGCTGTCTCGAAGTCGGAAAACAATTTCGAGATCGTCTTACCCAGGTCGACAAATGCGGTCATCCTCGCGTTCACAATGTCGCTCTGGTTGATGAGCATAATGACTCGAAGGGAGGAGCACATGCACGTGACCTGCGTCGAAGGGACAAGCGGCTGTGAGTACACCGGCGGTTGGCGACTGGACTAACGACTGGACAGGCTGGCAGTGTTTTCAGGCGAGCGTGCAGCACCTTGGCTATCGACACAGCGCTGACAATGTTGTCCATTGGACCCTCTGTGTCTCCAAAGCCTGGCGTGTCAATAAGGAGCCACGTCGGATCCGAAAACGGTACCTGGATCCGGATTGCGTTCGCCATCTTAGTCTCTGAGTTGGTTGTGAGTCCGATCTTCGAGCCTTGAATCTGCTCGTCCTTCACGCTGACGTACTTGTTGGTGCCGTTGTCAAACAGATACCTGCATGTGCATCATCGCATTGCGGGCGTCAGCATCATGGTAACCGCAGTGGCAAGACGCTGGTGGGGCAGATGCATGCATACATCTGATTGCCGGAGAGGATGTGCATCATCGTGCTCTTGCCAACACCAGTTAGGCCGAGGAGCATCACAGCCGGCAGCCCTGCGGCTTGGCTCTTGAGCTGCACGTCCATGAGCGAGGCCATCTCGTCAAGCTTAGCCAGCAGCCCATCAGCGCGAGTGGGGACCGCCTCCAAGGGAGTGTAGAACTGGCCGTTGAGCATGGTCAATCGGATCCACTGAGAGCTTGGTGGAAGCTGTGCGGCGGGCACAAAGCGAGCCCCATCAGTATCTTCGGGTGTGAAGCGAACGGCAACGTTGAAACAATCGCTGTACACGAGGATTTTGCGGCCGAGCACGAGGCATGCGAGCGCCAAGATGAGCCAGTCCGCCCCAACTTGGTCAAGGTCTTCATCGTCGCGGATATATGCGGAGAGCGCCTGCCATTTCTTGGGCTCGATCTCGCTGTCGTCAACGACGGCGTCGGGCAACCGACCCCAAGTGACGAGGTTGAGAATATTCACGTCTCCTATGCGTTGGGGCCCCTCCTGCACCACCGAGTCAAGCTTGTCGGCGATTCGGCGTGCAAGCTCTCGATGCGCGAAAGAAGTTGACAGATCGCCGTCGGGTCCAAGAGCAGCGCTCAATGCGTGAAGGGGTGAGCCGCATCGGCCAGCACTGGCCCTACCGGCCTTCAGGCCGGCTACGCTGAGCCGCTGGTCGATGCTATTCCAAAGTACTGAATCGGGGTTCCTCACACGCGACCCCGCGGCGTCATCAAGAAGGCCCTCGATGAGCGCTAACACTTCGAGCTGCGGGGCGATCGGAGCCAGGATGGCGGCGTGCGCATCCCCCGTTGCTTGCTGAACGATAAGGGTGAGCTCATCTCGCTTCTCGAGGTCGGCTCCGCATCTCTCCCTGTGGTTTGTTTCCGCAGTGCAGATATGTTTGGCGATTTTGTCGGCTGCCGCATGTTCCGACTTGCGCCGGGATGCACGTTCAAAGCTTCCAGCGCGCTGTGTGAACATTCGCTCCTGGATCGTCACGACCCGAAGATCGCGGACAAGACCGCGACAGAAAGCGCGCGCTTCGACCGCGTGCAGGTTTGCCGAGCGTCCCAAGAACTTTCCCAATCGGGACTACCGGTACTTGCGGACGCTGTCATCTCAAAACCTCCAAACTCCCGGTTCTGACTCAAGGAATCCTATGTGTGCGAGTTCCAGGAATTCTCTGACTCCATGAACATGGGCCTTCGGCCGTTGGGCCTGTGGAAAGGAACTCGCCAACCGTGTCGAGAGAAATGCGAAGTGCCATGGCCGAAGCGTCCCGGTCGTCGGCGGCCAACGCGCGCCGCGAGGCGCGCGCATCGCTCGCTGAGCCGTCGCGCCCGTTCACGCCGGCCAACTCATCTCGCAGCCTCTTCCACAACAGCGGATCCATCAGCGGCAACGTCGGCGGCGGCGTGAGTGCCGCAGAGCTCGCAAACCGTCCGACCTCCTCGTTCCACATCAACCGTGAGCTCTTTGGTACATCCATGGCCCCAGTTCCACGGCCGACGAGCATGTACGGCGGTGCCGAGGTGTTCTCTCTCGATGCGTCGCTGCCATCCTCCTTGCCGCATCCGGCAGCGGAAGCGCCCACGGTGAGCAGCTACGGCAGCAGCAACAGCAGCAGCAGCGGCGGCGGCGGCCGTGGCGGCAGCAGCAGCAGCGGTGCCGCGGCCGCGGTGTTGCCGCCGCCGCCGCCCGTGCCAGGGGCGCCCGCCGGCGCACCTGCCGCCGCGCTGCCGCCGCCGCCTGCGATCGGCCCTGCGGGAGCGGACGAGAACATCATGCCTGTCGAGCAGCAGGCATGGTGGGCGGAGACGCAGGGGCTACTGGCGGAGCTGCGGCCGGATGCGGCGCTCGAGCCGCTGCTGCGCTCCTGCGACGCCCTCTGGGAACGGCTGCGCGAGCCCGCGAGCTCCGCGGGCCCAGCCGGTGTGCCTCCAGTGTTTGGCGAGGAGCTGGCTGCTCGACGGAAGTGCATCCTCGCGGCGGCGGGTGGGCTGATGGACCGGCGCGAGGGGCCGCTGCTGCTGCGCCTGTGCCGGCTGATCCTGGGGGCGCGCGCCGACCGCTCCGCCCAGCTCGGCGCATGCAAGCTCCTCTTCCGTCTTTCGAAATCGGAAAGTAACGACCGCCGGTTTCGAGAGCTGGGGTTGCTCCCGCTGCTGCTCGCGGTGCTGAGCCAAGGGGACGCCAAGGGGAGCGAGGCGATGGTGTTCGCGGCGGGCGCGCTCAAGAACGTCTCGGCCGACGCAAGCAACCAAAAGGCGCTCGTGCAGCTCCATGCCGTCGGCATCCTCTCGCAGGCGGTCAAGCAACAGACGGATCAGATGCTGGCGGCGCCGCCCACGCCGCGCCCCGGCGGCAGCGCGGCGGCGGCCAAGGAGGCGAGCGTGCGGCCGGCGCACCTGCTGGTGCAGCTCACGGCCACGCTGCGCAACGTCGCGGTCTCGGGCTCCAGCCGCAAGCAATTCGTGTCGACGAGCTGCGTCGAGGAGCTCTGCGCCCTCCTGCGCGCGGCACCGCATCATGCCGAGCTCTGTCTCAACGTGTCGCGGGTGCTAGCGAAGTTGTCTCTGCACGAGGACGTACGGCAGCGGCTGGACGCGCGCGAGGAGCACCTGGACGCGCTGCTGCAGGCGCTCGCGCTGCACTCGCAGGACCGGCCGCTGCTGATCCGGCTGTGCTTCATCTTGGGCAACCTCTCGGCAGCGCACCCGCCCAACCGCGAGGCCATCGCGAGGCTCGCGCTGCCGCGGCTGCTCGGGCTGCTCGAGAGCCACGCGGAGGAGCTCCTCGCGCGCACGAGCCGCGGACACGCTGCCTCCGTCCACGAACGATCCATGGGCGCGCAGGCGAGCGCTCATCACGACGCGGCGGCGGGAGGTGCTCGGGACGACGCGAGCACGCGGGAGCTTGCCGCAGGGGTCGACCCGGCGGCCGCAGACGCTCGCGACGGCGCGACGAACCGCGAGGGTCCGGGCGGCGGGCGAGGCGATGTCGAGGGCGGCAAGCATGCCGAGAGGCCCGCCGGCGGCACCGAGGGCGTCGGCAGCGAAGGCGACTGCGGCGAGGGCGGCGAGGGGGGGGACGCAGGCAGGAGCGGCAGCGGCGGCGAAGCGGCAGAGCTGCTCGACGTGCTCGTGAAGCTCGTGCGCCTGATCGCGCACCTCGCGATCTCGCCGCACATTGGCGAGCGCATCGCCACCGCGCCCGCGTCGCTCGCGCTGCTTCGGCTGCTTCAAGGCACGCGGATGGCGGGTGATGACGAGCTTCATCTGAATGTCGTCTCGGCGGTGACCAACCTCTCCTATTACCTCGTGGACGGCTCCGTGCTGCTGCGAAGCCATGAGACGCTTTGCATGGCGTTGGTGCCCGCGCTCACGTTCCCGAACGCCGAGGGGCAGGTGGAGGCCGCACGCGCGCTCGGCAACCTGTCGCGACTGCCCGAAGCGCGTCACACGATCTGTCGAGTGCGCGTGCATGAAGCGCTGCTGCTGCTACTCGACCACTCGTCGTCACACGTCGCCGAAGCCGCGTGCGGCGCGCTCATCAACCTGGCGGCGGACCCACCCATGCGAGCAGCCCTGATCGAGGTCGGTGGAGCCGCCAAGCTCGCCGGACTGCTCCTGTACCTCCTCTCGTCCGCACCGCCGGTCCCCGTGGACGAGGCCGCAGCCGCCGAGGCGATCGCCTCCGACGTCGGCGCGGCACTGCTCGCGGCCAAGACGCTGTGCAACCTCTGTTGCGGCGTGAGCGTGAACCCGCTCGACACGACGCTCACCTGTGAGCTGCGCGCACGGCTTGTTGAGCCGAGGCCAGCCGCGTGGCGCTTCGCTGCCGATTCGGCGCCGCTGCTCGCCGAGTGGCCACAGGCGGCCTCCTTGCTACTCGAGCTCGTGGGCCGTCTGCCTACGGCCGACGACGGCGCCAACGGCGCCTTCGGCGAGGAGGGCGCCTTTGCTGATGAGGGGGACGAGTATGAGGCGGCGCTCGTCGACGAGTACGAGATGTTACCGGTCCGCTAAGCGCGCCGCGCGAGGCGACCAGCGCGACGGGTAGGGCGGGTAGGGCAGGTAGGGCGGGGGGAGGGGGGGGCACGATGAGGTCGTGGCCGCGGCGCGAGGCGTGCCGTTGCGTTGCGGATGGGGAATGGTGCCCAATAGCAGCTTGGAGCGGGCTGGTCTGCGTGGCATGCGGCATGCGGGAGGCCGAAAGCGCTCTCAGGAGCAGGTGCATGGACGAGGCGCGCTGTGCGGCGCGGATGTCTGTGGTCGTGGGACTTGGCTTGGAGCGGACACCGACATCAATTGACCGACATGGAGCTCTTGTGGACGGGGTGGCGCCTATTTCGTTTCGCCCGGCCTATCGTATAACGCAGAAATAAGAAAGCACCATACCGCGACTAAACGTCGGCCGACTCAGAAGAGCAAGAGGCCACCCAGTGCGGAACCCGACCCTGTGCTCAGACCCTGTCTGGGTGCCGACTCCACCATGGACTCCACCCGCTCCGAGGAATACCGTAAAAAGACACCGGGGGAGCCGGGACACACCGGTACCCGGCACACACTGCGGCACGGGGGGCAGCGGAAATTAGGTCCCTCCTCACGATATGCTCGCAAAGTTCTCTCCAGCTCGCCTTTTGCTTTTCGATCGCGCTCACACAAGCATTTTTCCAAGCTCGCAAAAACGGACTGAAGAGCCGCACTGTCGCTCGCCGCAATCAGGACTCTGACAATATGATGCAGCAGATGGAGGAGACTGGAACGCTGGAGCAGATGGAGAGGAAGAAGATGCTGGCGGACAAGAAGGCGGCGGCCGAGAAGGCAGCGGCCCAGAAGGCAGCGGCCCAGAAGGCGGCGGCCGAGAAGGCGGCGGCCAAGACGGCGGCGGCCGAGACGGCGGCGGCCAATGCTAAGATGCGCGCAAAGGCCGCCGAAACCGTGGTGCTCAAGGAGGCGGCCGTCCGCCTCGAAGAGGAGCGAGTCACGGCTTGGGATGATCTTGATCGGAGGTTTCGCAACCTACATCAAGTAAGTGCGCTAAAAGTTGGAACAGATGCCATGAGCCTGTTGGGCAAGACGATCGTATTCACCGGCACCTTGACGATGGCGCGCGTTGATGCGACCAAGGCGGCCGAGGCGGCAGGAGCAAAGGTCGACTCCTCCATCACCGAGAATACCAGCATTCTCGTTGCAGGCTGGGGCGCGGGAGCCGAGGAGAGGAAAAAGGCCAAGGCCGAGGGCGTCGAGATCTGGACCGAGGACCAGTTCGTAGCGGCGGTCGGCGGAAGGGGTTGCGCCATCGCGATAACGAGTACTGGCTCCCTGCTTGGGGTCCCTTGTGTATGCATGGAGTAGAGCATACTCCACAGCCAGGGTCGCACAGCTTCTTGATGTGGTACAGTGGTAGGTGAGGCCGAGATCTGTACTACGATGATTACGTAGGCGCTCACCTCACACCTGGCGCCTCTTAGTTCTGGCAGAGGGATCTTGGGCATAGGATTGGGATGGTCTGAAGTGCATAGGCTCGCTCTTGCATGGGGCGCAACGTTGTCGATGTCTTAGATGTCGGTGCGATCCCGAGTTCGTCCCGACTACCTCCGCTATACGCTTAGGCTATAGTACTTTCAGTTCTCTACACGGCGGAGCTGGCGCCAAAACAATTGAACTGAAGCCCAAACGCCGACGGACCGCGTGATTAGGAACGCATGTCTTTGGCGCGAATAAAGTGTACGAGGGTTGACGAAACAGGACCAAACATTTTCCACAGGCATGTTTGTCGCCTCGGCTCGACGCCCCGGCGAGCCCGTATGCATCGCCGACATCTCGGCAGGCTATCTACAGCGCTCCTACGACGTGGCGCGGTGGCTGCGACGGGATGCGGTCTTGCAATTCTCGAGCTCGATCGGCGGCAGCGGCAGCCAGCTGAGAGCCTGAGCCTCTTCGACGGCTCGTCCAAGACGGCAGGGTCTGGTGCTCACAGCGATCTCTACACGATGGGCAGGACGCTCGGTGAAGGTGCCTTTGCGGTGGTCAAGGAGGCGACGGAGAAGGCGACGGGCATCGTGCGCGCCATTAAACTAGTCGACAAGAAAAACAGCGACAAGGCGGCGCTCGAGCGTGAGATGAATGTGATGCGAGTGGCTGGCCGTCATCGGCACATCGTGAGCCTTGTGGACGAGTTCGAGCTTCCCAACGCCTGGGCGCTCGTGCTAGAGCTTGTCAAGGGCGGCGAGGTCTTCGACCGCATCTGCGAAGGCGGTCTGTATTCGGAAGCCGACGCGGCGGGCGTCGTGCTCCAGGTGGCAAGAGCTCTCGAGCACCTGCACGGTCGCGGCATCGTGCACCGCGACCTCAAGCCCGAGAACCTGCTGCTCGTCGACAAATCCCAGCACTCGGACATCAAGCTCTGCGACTTTGGGCTCGCTCAGTTCTTCGGCGAGGGCATGCCCGATATGGTTGGCCGCACGGGGACGATCGCATACATGGCGCCCGAGATGCTCGCCGGGAAGGCCTACGATGAGGCAGTGGACCTGTGGGCCCTCGGCGTGATTCTATTCATCCTGCTCGGCGGCTACCACCCGTTCGATCCTCAAGGAGCGACCCCTGACGAGGAAGTCGCCCGCCGGGTGCAGCGCGGCGCGTGGAGCTTCGAGGATCCGGCTTGGAAGCCCGTGTCGTCCGATGCCAAGTCGATCATCCTCTCGCTGCTTGCCCCCGACCCGACCAAGCGTGCGCGCGTGGCCGACCTGCTTGCCTCCCCTTGGGTGCTCGGGCACAGCGCCTCGCCGGCCCCACTCCCCGACTCGACCACTGCCCAGCTGCGCGTTTTCAACGACATGCGACGCACGTGGCGCGCGGCTATCCGCGCCGCGTCCCTGGTCGGCCGAACGCCGGTGACCGGGGTCATGCGCGGCAACACGCAGAAGCTGCACAAGCCCTCGCTGCCGCCGGGCGCGCTCGAAGAGCTCAAGGCCGCCTTTCAAACGTTCGATCTCGACGGCGGAGAACCTCTGATGACCTCTGATGACCTCTGATGGCCTCTGATGGCCTCTGATTGCCTCCTTCATCAGGTTCGATCTCGACGGCAGCGGCACCATCGAGCTCGAGGAGCTGCGTAAGGTGATGCGCTCACTGGGGGCGCCCGAGGGGCAGGCGGAGCTGGTCTTCAAGGCAGCCGACGTGCTCAACACGGGCAATATCACCTTTGAGGAGTTCTGCGCCGCGGTCGGTCCGATCTACGGCCATTCGGAGATGGCGCTCAAGCGCGCGTTCAACGTCTTCGACCAGGACGGCAACGGCACGATCGACCAGCAAGAGCTGCGCGTGATGATGACGAAGCTCAGGGTCGTGCCGGCGGACGTTACGCCAGAGACCATCCAGCAGCTCTTCAACCTCGCCGACACCGACGGCAACGGCAAGATTACCTTTGAGGAGTTCGTCTCGCTGTTCAAGTCCGATCCGAAGGAAAGGAAGAGCCAGAGGTGACGGAGCTGAACCGCTCTTGGGCGTGTGCAAACGCGCGGCGCCCCGCGCCCGGTCTCGCGCTACTGTATCGAAATGACTGGGGGTTCAGAGCTCGTTCAGAGTGTGCATTGTCTGATCAACTGAACGGACTGGTACATTTATGGCATGAAACTATAGGAGTGTGAAGAGCCTCAATTCACACATCCACACCCGAGGGCCCCGAGGCGGACGGAGCCGAAGTCCGCCGGCGCGGAGCCAAATGGCGTATGTACCTCCACACCTGCGCAACCGGCCTGCGGGCGGCGGTGGCACACCCCACGGAGATGATGCTCCAGCGAGTGCCCGCTTCTCTAATCGGGGGGACTCCAATCGAGGCGAGGGCTGCCGCCGCTTTGCACGACCAGATGAGCAGGGCAGGAGTGGCGGAGGGCGCTTCGATGGCGGCGCTGGAGAAGGCCGCGTCCATGGCGGTGGTGGCGGGGATCGCTTTGGTGGCGGTGGACGACCCGACGGCGGAAGAGGCGAGCGCCTCGAAGAGCGCGGAGGAGGTGGCGGGCGCTTCTCGAGCGGCAAAGGGCGAGTTGATGGTGGAGGCGGCAGCCGTTTCGAAGGCGGCGGTGGCGGTGGTCGCTTCGACGAGCGCAGTGCGGGTGGCGGTGGTCGCTTCGACGAGCGCAGTGGGGGTGGCGGTGGAGGCTCCTCGCGCCGTCCCAAGGGCGCGCCGTCTCGCTTCGGCTCCATCGGACGCGAGATGCAGGCCGCGCTGCACGAGGGCGAGGACGTGGACGGCGGCGTGCGCGTCGACGAGGATGGCATGGTGTACGAGCTCGCGGACGGGAGCGTGCGCTATTTCCAGGATGAGGGTCGCAAGTACCCTTTCACCGCTGGCCCTGAGGCGCTGCCGCTGCTGCGCGGCCTGCTCGCCACCAACGTGCGCGTCAACCAGCTCAGCCGAGAGCGCATCGAGGCGACCGGCGACGTGGAGGCCATGATCCGGCACGGCGAGGCGCTCTATGTGGACAAACCCACCATGAAGTCCTCGAGGGGCAAAGGGACTTGGTCTGATGATGAGTACGCACACCCAGGCCTTCAGGCCATCTACCTGCGCCTCAAGTCCCTCCAGCGCTTCACCGAGTCGTGGGCCCTGTACGAGCGCGCCGCGCGCTGCGGCGTCTTGGATCGCTACCTGACGCGTCCCGGCGGTGCCGGTGCCGGTGCCGGTGCCGCTGGCGGCGCTGCCACGGGCGTTGGGGCCGGGGCTGCCACGGGCGTTGGGGCCGGGGCTGCCACGGGCGTTGGGGCCGGGGCTGCCACGGGCGTTGGGGCCGGGGCTGCCACGGGCGTTGGGGCCGGGGCTGCCGCGGGCGTTGGGGCCGGGGCTGCCGCGGGCGTTGGGGCCGGGGCTGCCGCGGGCGTTGGGGCCGCAGGCGATGGGGCTGCGCCCCCGGCGCGTCTGCGCGTCGCTGCCCTCGGCGGCGGTCCGGGCTATGAGCTGCTCGCCTTCGAATGGTTTCTCCAGTTTTGGGCAGCCGTTGGGCGCGGCACGACTGACGAGCAAGCGGCGTGGCTGCTCGGATCGAGTTTCGTCTCTGGGTCGAGCTTCGTCACTGGGTCGAGTTTCGTCACTGGGTCGAGTTTCGTCACTGGGTCGAGTTTCGTCACTGGGTCGGCAGGAGCCGAGGACGCCGTAGCCAACCTCGCTCGCGAGCGCATGAACCCCCAATTCGGCAACGCGGGCGCGGTCGACAGCGCGCTCACCCGCGCAAAGGAACGGATGCAGTCGCGCCTCACGAACACCCTCGCCGCTGAGCCCGCTGCCGCTGACCTTCGCCGCCGCGATGCTGCTGCTGGCATCGTGATCTTTCGACGATGTGAGCCAGACCATCAAGCAGAATTCCTCTTGGTTCAGTCGAGAACCGGCGGTATGGGGTGGACACCACCGAAAGGCAGGTTGAACTATGGAGAAAATGAGCTCGACGGAGCAAAGCGAGAGACGATGGAAGAGACTTCTCTGGAGGAGCTGACGGGCTACACGTTCTTGAACAACAGTGCCCAACCGACACCCATTTTTCGCACGTCTTATTGGGACAGCAAGCGCAAGAGCAACAAGACGAGCGTCTATTTCTTAGCCGAGTACGTTTCAGGGGCACAGATCACCATTGAAGCTGGAGAGATCGCAGACTACGTGTGGATCTCCGCCGCCCGTGCCAAGAAACTCATGAATTACCCGGAAATGAGTCAACTGATTGATGCCGCCACGGCTGCAATGGCTGCCATGGAGACCGGGCCCCCACGCGCACCAGAGGGCGCCTTCGCCACCGTAACCACTTCCTTGCCGCCAGCGCCCCCGCCGCCTCCCGCAGCGGCCGCCGAGGCTGGCGTAACCGCCTCCCGTAACCACTTCACGTCCGCCGAGGCTCGCGCCGCGCCCGCTTCGGCGCGTACGATGCCGCAGCTGCCCGCACTACACCTGGTGAGCCTTGACTTGCAGCCTTCGTGGGAGCCGTACGTGAAGGCGCTGCGCGGTCCCAGCTCATCGGCGACGTATTCGTTCGCGCAGTGGGACGCGCACGCGGGAGTGGCGGTGCTCGCGGCGAGCGCGCACGCGGACGCAGCGTGCGATGGACTCGAGGTCTGCCTTATCTCAAATGTGCTCGTCCATTGCACCGACGAGCCCACAGCCGATGTGCTGGCGGCCCTGCTCACGACGCACGGCGTGCATGCCATCCTGATCAACGAGCGTGGTGTTGAGCAGAAGATGGTGGAGATGCTCACGCAGCGCGGCGTGGTCGTCGTTCGACTGCTCTCGCAGAGCGCTGGGCGTGACGACCGCCAGCTCCTCGTACTGCCACCCGGAGCGGCGCCGCTGTCTCCGGGCTTGTCCGAGGGGGGCGCGCCCGTACCTGTGCCCGATACGGCGCGTCTACAGGATGGGCCCGAGGCGGGGTGTGCTCAGGACGGCGCGCTCACCACGGCGCACCCCCTCCCCCCTCCCCACTCCCCACAGGACGGCGCTCATGACGGGTGCCGCGCGCCTACCGAGCGGAGCGTCTTCCCCAATGTGCCCTATGAGGAGGCCAAGCACGGAGGAGGGGGAGGCTGAGCGGCAGGTGAGAGCACCGTGGTGAGCGCCGCGTGCGTGACGTAAGTGGCGCGCGCTGGTGAGAGGGCGGAGGGGCCGTGCTCAGGACGGCGCTCACGGCGCGCTCACGATGCGCTCACCACGGCGCGCTGGTGGAAGGGCGGAGGTGAGACGCTTTACTTTACGGCTACGGCGGCGACAGTGACAGCACTACTTACTGCTCCGTGCCCGGACGGGAACGCGAAGCGAACTGTGACGCGCCGGCGCGGGCACGCCGTACCGCGTGGCGGGTGCATCTCCCCGGGCGCGCTGTACCGGGCGCATCTTCCCAGGCGCGCTGTATCGGGCGGGTGCATCTCCCCGGGCGCGGCAGGAGGAACGGTCAACGGAAGGCCGAACCGCGAAACGCGCCGGGAAGCGACGCGAATAGCGATCCTTCCGCGTCCGGACTCCGGTCCGCGCCGGTCCGCGCGCGGCGTGTCTGATCCGCGGAAATAAAGCCCGGCCCGGCCGGTCGTGAAGCTTACCGGTACGCCGTACTAGTACCCCCGCGCCGCCGTGCGAAAATACGTATTACGTTTTAGCGCCGCCCCGCCGCCGGCCCCCTGCGCCCTGGCGAGCCGTGGTCCGGACGTACGGTGTGAATGGGTGCTGATTAAGTGTGTCGACCGTGTCGCGTGTACCGCCGTGGTACGGTAGTATACCGTAGCAACGTTTCGTCGGGGCGTAGTACATAGTAGCGGTACGGTAACGACGTTTTTCACGCCTCACGGCCTAGCGGCCCCTAGCCGCGTGGCCCATCTCCCGTGCCGACTCTACACTCCGCACCACTGCCACACTGCTCTCGGGGCGGTGCGGGGCCGTCCACGCCTGGCCCCATCCCATCCAGCACACATCTCCATCCATGCATCCATGCATGCACACTGGGACTCTGGTGTTCGCATCTCTTCTCGCGACTCGCGTCGCCGCCGCGGCGGTGCGGCTATGCGTGATTGCGGTTGCGCAGACCGTGCGCTCGAAGCTCCTCGACGGTTCCGGTAGACATCTGGACGCCCGAGACGACGCTCCCCTTCCACAGCCCGTGACGCCGCCCTGGGCCAGAGCCAATGAGAGTCACGCGCGCGCGCGCGCGCCACGGTGCGAACTGGCACACGCACCGCGGTGGGTACACCCGCCTCGCTCAGCCAAAGTTCGTCCACCCCCCTGCACTGCCCGCCGCCGGGGCGTCCCCAAAGGGTTTCGAGTCCCCGAAGGCAGCGGACAAGTCGGCCAACGCACTCCCGCTGGCAGCGGCCGGCGCCGGCGCAAAGGCCGCCATCGAGCCGAAAGGGTCGGCGCCGAAGGCCGGCGCCGCCGGCGGTGCCGTAGGAGTCGAAGAGCCGAACGGGGCGCTGCCGAAAGCACCGCCGAAGGGGTCAGCGGCGGAGGCGGGCGCAGGCGCGAACGCACCACCGAAGGGGTCACTACCAAACGCAGCGGCGGGTGCAGGCGCGTCGGCAGGCGCGCCGGCAACGGGTCGTCTGCGCCCGCCGCTCGGAGGCGCGCCGAGACCCCCCGGAGGCGCGCCGAGAGCGATGAGCCCTCCTCCGGCGGCCGGCGCCGGCCTTGGCTTTGAGCTTCCGGAGCCGCCCACACCGCCGACCGAGATCTTGATGGAACCCGAGAGAGACAAATCCTTAGCCGGTGGCGGAGGCTCGCTCGCGACCTTGGCCGCCTCCACCTCGTTCTTCAGCCGCTTCACGTGGTCCTGCAGCGTCACGTTGAACTCGAAGGCGTCGCTGCGCTCGAGGAACCCGATGCCGAGGAAGGCGGAGCGTCCAGAGCCATCGGAGACGCGGAGCACGAAGTAGCGGGAGCTATCAACGACGGGCTCGACCGAGAGCTCAGGCTTGTCGTTGTCGAGAGGGCACTGAGCAAAGAGGGTGCCGGTATTAGGGTCGATGAGCTTGATGGTGCATTGCTTGCCGAGGGCCACGATCATGACACGGCCAGTGAAAATGTGGTTGGTCTTCGGCCAATCTGCGCACTGCCAGCCGGCCGTCGACGGCCGCGGCGGCAGCTTGTACACCTGCGCCGTGTTGAGCACCGAGAGCGTCTGCTCCACGGTGTCCGCAGCGGATAGATCACCGAAAAGGTCCTGCATCGTCGCTGGCCCTCACACGGAGCTTGACAAGTTTCTAGTCTTTCTAGTTTGCGGCTTTGCTCGACGAAAGGACCTCTCTTATCTCAAGCATGATGCAAAAGCAAGACACAAAGTCAAGTCACGGTAAAGGCTTAAAGAGCTTGCACGCGCGCGCGCGAGTCGTTATTTATCTCTCACCCATGATGGTACATGTACATTCTCAGAACTCTCCGAGTGTGCTCCCACATGTTACAGGTCAGAGTGTTTGACCGACGAGAACAATCATCGAGGCGACGGAGTTGTCGTGACGAAAAGTGCAAGGATGAAGCTGCCGCCGATGACGACGGCCGTCGCGAGGCAGCACCCTGCAAATCTGAACGGATCGTCGGTGACCCAGCTCAGCGCCTCCTTTGCGTGCAGGTAATACGCAGCGGCGCCGTTCTTGGGATTTTTCGCGCGTGCTGCTGGCGCGCCCGTCTTCGGAGACGCTGGGCGCGGTGCGCTTGGTGGTAAGGAGAGCTGCTCGTCCACGAACTGACTTAACGCTTCGAAAGTGCGCTCGCCGCTGTAATCGGCGAGGCGCTCGCCACCACGCAAGAGAACGAGCGTCGGGTAACCCTTGATGTCGAAGCGAGTCGCCAGGCCAGAGTGCTGCGTCGCGTCGACGCGTCCAATGTGCACGCGCTGTGGCGACGCTCGATGGTAGTGCTCGGCCAAACGCTCAAAGTCTGGCGCCATCTTTTTGCAGTGCCCACACCATGGAGCGTAAAAGAGGATTAGCCACGCAGACTTGGGCTCAGCCGTCTTGTCAAAATTGAGTGCCGTGAGCTCATGGACCTCACTGAAACGTTGCCCATGGACCTCACTGAAACGTTTCCCGAAAGAGTCGCCCAGCGAGAGCGGTAGTAGCAAGCCCAGCACGAAGAGGGCGTTCATCATGTGCAAAAGGGGCGCCGCCTTGCGATCTGGATGCAGGCCCAGAGACCCAGTAACAGGGAAGGATGTCGGCCCTCGGGTACCGTTCGTGGGCCCTCTCGGCCAGACACGGACAAGTCGGAGAGTCGCCTTTGCGCTTTGCGAGAGTGCACTCCCGTGAATAAAACCGTTCCCAAGAGAGTCAAGTCAAGTCAAGTCCAGTCAACATTCGAAAGGCTTCCGTATGGTCTGTCTGTTATTTATGAATATACCTGACTTGAGTCGGAACATGCCTCGCTGCGCGCAACTCCGGAACAGTCACGGAACACCACACGCGCCCCGAGCGGCAAGCCGCAAGCGGGACGGGAGCGCGCGGGCGGCATTCCGCGTGTTTGCCGTTTGTTTGCCGGTTCCGCGCGCCGCAAACGCCAAACGTTTTCGCCAGTTACAGTGTTACAGTCCACGACACGGTTCTCGCAAATAGCCAAAAATCGCAATGCCGAGTGGAGGACTGATCCTGCCGGCACGGTCGTGCGGTCGACGGGTACCGGTAACGGTCAGTATCGGTGGGTTCTGCATTGCGCTCCTCAGATCCTTATATCATGAATTGCTCACATGTCGACATGTGCACACCGCATGCCATGTGGGGTCCGGAACGCGCTATCACGCCATCGATCTCGCGCGATCTCATGGAGGAAGATGTGCCAGTGCTCCGCGAGTCAACCGTGCGCGAGCCTAGCGACCACGCGCTGATCCACACCGGAGAGAAGGCGCGCCCTTCACGCACCCCGCAGATTCTCATCTACCGTGACGAAACCTATAGTATCGCCAGTTGGGGGCAGCGCATGCAGTCGGCCCTTGCAGGCAGAAGGCCGCATCACTCGGGCTTGCGGCACGAGTGAATGAAGATGAGATGGTATCCAAACTGCTCACGGCGCAAGTGGGGAGACTGTCACAGGTTGCAACGCCACCACTCGCGGTCTCGAGAGGTGTCATCGGGAGGTGTCATCGGGAGGTGTCATCGGGAGGTGTCATCGGGAGGTGTCATCGGGAGGTGTCATCGCGGCGAGCGTGGCGGGCGGAAGAGCGCACGTCAGTCCGTACGGGTCCATGCACCATGCCAGGCTCCGCCGTGAACACGACGTTGTCGAACTCTTTCACCACTGCGGAGACACTCGTGCAACAAAGGGTCAGCAGAGGGCGCGTGCTGAGCAGTGTGAGATGGTCCGAGGCGGTGCGATACTTTTGCCGCGCGTGAAAAAGCCGAGATCGCCGCTCTTCAGCCGCGAGGGGCACACGGAGCTCTGCTTCGCTCGCGCAGCGAATTTTTCAGGACTGTTGGCAATATCCTCCTTCCACTGCTCCATCTGCCTCAGTGTTGTCTCATCAAAGCCCTTGACGAGGATGTGCGAGGCGCGGGCTACCCTAAGGTCGATCATCCTCTCAAAGGAGCGCTTCAGCGTGTCGAGGCTGAACCCTTCAAAGTTCCCTTGCATCGCAGGCAACTCCGCGCGTAGGTATGATCGATCGCTGTGACCAAGCTGCTGCTGGAGGACAGGAGCTGCGCTGAGCGTGAAAGCAGATGCCCCCCCCGAAAGTAGTAATGTCGTGACCGTAGCAAGCTGCATGGCTGACAACGGAACGTGCACCCACGGTCACCGAATGGGCCGATCCCGCCGGTACAGCAGGAAAGCCGGACTTCTACGAAATCTCAGTTCACACCAACTGAAACTTCGCGTTCACACGCGATCCGCGATGTGAAAGCTTTGATGAGCTCACGCAGGGGCAGATCCAGCTGCGGCGCAGGTCTTAGGGCCAGCCACACTACCGACCAGCCCTCGAGTTCCCTCGTGCCTCGCCCTCGAGACGCACTGCAGCACTGCACACATGTGGAGAGAGCTTGATGGCAGGCTTGTGGGTTCAAGCGCGCTATAATTTTGCGATTCACACGAAACGGAAAACGGTGCGCGCCGGCGGCGCGCGCGCGGGGCGCTGATTCGCGCTTCAGCGTTCAGGGGCGGTGGCGCGGCACATGCCTCTCCCTTCTACCTGGAATGTCCGGACAATATCGCACCCCCCCCTGGCTGGCACTGCCGCGGCCGTGCCTGTGCCTGTGCCAGGAGCCCACACGCCTCTCCCTTCTCCTCCTCGGCCTGATCAGAGTGGTCGAGTGGCTCCACATCAAAGGAGCGCGCCAGGCCAGAGATGCAGAATGCTACTCGAGGCGCCGTGATCACCGGCTGCACGGCGACTGCTGCAGTGCCCTCCGTCTCGCGTGCCGCTCCCAAAGCGACCACGGCGCAGCCTGCAAAGACGACGATGTTGCCTAGGATCGCAAGGGCGTTGGTGGGCTGGCCAAGGATGACTATGCCGAGGACGGAGGCGAAGAAGATCTCAATGGTGCCTAGGATGGCGGCGACGGCAGCTCGAACGTGCTGCACACTTGTAATCAGGGCGAGCTGCGCGCTCGTGATCGCGGCGCAATAGCCCAGCAGGAGTGACCAAGCAGAGCCTCCTTCTGGTCGATGCAGCTGCGCCCAGTGCGGAGTCTGCTCGAGGCAGACGGCACACACAGCGAGCGTGAGGGGGGAGAGGACAGAAAGGACCCACATGGCCGCCGAGTTGACCATCGCGCCCGACACGTTGTTCATGGCGAGGTAGCGGCACACAACAGTATAGGCTCCGACAAAGACGCCGCCTAGCACGCATAGGAACACGCCGAATGGGTGGATAGGCCTGGCACCCTTGCGTGCGGCAAAGAGCCATGAAGGCTGTGAAATGATGATGACGCCACCGACGGTGATGGCTGCGCCGACGAGCTCGGCGAGTGAAACGTGCTCAGATTTGTCCAGCATCCTCGAGAACGCCATCGTCGAAAGTGCGTAGACGCCGGTGAGGATGCCAAATGTGTCTGCAAAGTCCACGTAGCTATTCATTGCAACCATAAACGAGAGAAGACACACAAAATTGAGGGTGCCATTTGCAACCAAAATCAAGCGCAGCCTGCTGCTGGTCCGGAAGAACATGACTGGCACGAATTGGTCGCCCTGCGCCTTTGCAATGAGCCCGTTTAGTGTCCACGCAAGAATGCCTCTTGCAAAGATGAGCGTGCCCTCGGTGATGCCCACCATCATTACCTCCTTGGCGAAGAGGCTGGCTATAGAGAAGAGGAAGGCACTGGCTAGATTGAGCGCCGCGCCCAGCGTAGGATTCGCTCTCGCTCTCTCCTTCATGAATTCGATCTCGCTCTCTGCTTCATGAAGTGGCGAAGCCGGGGCGCTTGACTACCCCGCTCGCGCGAAGCGAATCCATGTTGAAAAATGCGAGCACCTTGTCGTTGAGCGGTACAACTGAAAACTGTTAGAATGGAGGACGAAGTGAATGTTTTCATAGGTGGTTCAAGGGTCAGGAAGTTGACCTTTCGCTGTGAAAGCAAGAACCACACGTCGCCGCCGCTCGGAGCCATGCCCAACCACGGTGCCGTCAACCCTAACATGCCTGCGGGCACGCACAACTCGGAGGGTGTCAACATCGATTTGTACATCCCGCGCAAGTGGTGAGCAGCCAGCCTCTGGCGCACGACTGGGGCGGCCGGCTGTGGTCTGCGGGCTGTGAGCGGCACTCGGCAGAGACCTTGCCTGAGAGGCTGCCTCTCTGCGCACTAACTGAGGAGCGAGATGGATCAGTCACGGGATGCCTGAGCGGTCTCCCTCGATCCAGGCGTGAGAGCTCACTGGACGGGAGCTGACCCGTCCCCCGCGCGCACGGGAGCAGCCATCGGCAGGCCACGCTGCAATGCGTCGCCCGCCATGGCAGCCCTTTGCCTAATCGCCTGCGTGCTTGCCCCTCGTGCTCGCAGCTCTGCGACCAACCGCCTGATCGAGGCCAAGGACAAGGCCAGCATTCAGATCAACATTGGCCACGTCAACGCTGATGGCGTGTACACCGGTGAGTTCACCACGATGGCGCTGTGCGGCTTCATCCGCTCCATGGGCGAGGCGGACGGCGCCTTGGACCGCTTGTGGACGAAGTGCTACGATGACGCCGGCTCCAAGATCTAAAATTACCTGGCGGCCTGCCTGCAAGCACAGTACCAGATCTAGCTTGGTATCCGTGCGTGCCGGCGGGGTCACCCCTTCGTCTGCGAGCGCATGTGTGAACTGTCGTTCATATGATAACTATGGGATGCCTACACACTCGGAGCGTCCCCTTACGTACGTGTGAATTAGGAATCATTAAAAAAGCCCGCATGCTCGAGCCCGGTGTTGCGGCACACATCTCACATGGCACGTGGCGGAGAACAAGTGATTAACAACCCGGGTGGAGAAACAACGTACATTACGGCGCGTGGTTCCCTCGATCCGGAGGTCCCCCCGACGCGGCCGCGGGGCACGGGCCGCGGCGGCCGGCACCGTCGCGCCTCGCGGCGTGACCCGTCAGGTCTTGAATCCGGTCCGCGGACCGCGGCGCCATGGCGGATGGCGGCGTCTCGACACGCTGCGCGTCGCACACGCGTCCGCTTCGCTGTGCGCACTCCGGCAACACTTCGCGCAACTGGGATCACCGTAGGATCACCGAGAGCTCGCCCGGCCGATGCGCGGCGCCTCAATTGGTGGCCGGCTTGGTGGCAGTCATCATGCCGTACTGCATCAGGCCGTTGGTGAAGGCGCGGTGCATGATCTCGAGGCACCACGCGTCGCGGATGACCTTCCACCACAGCTTCGGCCGACGAATGACCGGCCACGGGTCCCACACCCCGACCCAGACCGAGTGACGCCATGCCGGGATCGTCTCAGTGGCCCAGTCGGCCGTCACGATCTTCTGCAGCTTGCCGGTGCGTTGCATGATGCGCCCGTACTCCTCGATCGAGATGAAGTACGGATGTGTCCACTCGCCGTACAGGTAGTCGAGCGTATCGCGCTCCTTGGGCGTGAACGGCTTATCGCCCTCCTCGCGCTGGCACCACGTGGCGATGACGATTCGACCGCCAGGCTTGAGCACGCGGGCCATCTCCTCTACGTACTTGACCTTATCGGGCATGTGCTCGCCGGACTCACACGCCCAGACGAGGTCGAAGGTGTTGTCCTCGTACGTCATGTCCAGCGCGTCGCACACCTCGAACTTCGCGTTGCTCACGCCCCGCTCTGCGGCCAGCGCCGTCGCGCGCCGTTGCTGCTCAGGCGAGATGGTGATGCCGGTGACCGTCGCCTTCGGAAACTTTTTGGCAATGTACCGGCTGGTGCCGCCGATTCCGCAGCCCACGTCGAGCACCTTCAGGGGCGCCTGCGCCTGCGAGAACTCGAGCATCTTGTCGATGAAGTCGTACTTGGCCTCGATAAAGTCCTTGCCGCCGTAAAACGGACCCTTGCGCTCCTTCTCGCCGTAGTAGCCCAGGTGAATGTGCTCGCCCCAATAATACTCGAGGATGCCCTCGGAGGTCCAAGCGTCGTACTCTCGGCCGACCGAGTTCGCCTCCTTGTCGTACACGCGTGAGGGCGTGTTGAGCACGCGCGCGAGCCACGCAAAGGCCAGGGCAACCACGGCGCAGACGGCTCCTGCGCAACGAGCAGTGGAGGCAGCGCGAGTCGAATGAGTGAGATGCCGACGATAGCCGCAGCTCCGACACATGCAGCTATCTGGGCAGATAGTGACGCGCGCATACCGAGCATGCCGCGATTGGCTAATGCGAGTGGCGCCGCGACAAACTGAGCAACGCCCATAGTCAAAGTCGTGGTGCGAGGAGAGCTCAGCGACACGACCGGCGGAGTGCCGACTTTGTGCTGAACCGTGAGCGATCGCCTGAGCGGCGCGGTCGCGAGGAAGGCGTCCGCCGCCAGTGGCAGCAGCGCTACGAGGAGGGAGGAGCGACGCATTACGAGATGCCTCCTGGCTTGTGACAGTTCTTCGACTTCACCTTCATTCACAAGTCATGTCAGGTCAAGTCAAGTCAAGTCAAGAACCAAACAACAAACGATAATTGGGGCGATTGCTTGTCCGTCAGTCAGTAAGTTACACCGGTACACTACGTCTACGACACGATCAACACAGTAAGCGTGTGATCTGTGAAGCTGTGTGAACACCAGAGAGCATCATCAGTGGCGCGGACCAATGATGTTCACTTGCCTGTACATAAAAGTGGTGCTCGGCGTGGTGGCGGCATGCGCGCGCGCGCTACACACGTGGGCACACCGCTCTCCTCGCGTGAGCGTTGAGGCCCTCGTGCGGTGGCGAGGCGAGCCGCTGAGCGAATCCCGGCGGGCACTCGAGGGAAATCGGCCCACTCACTCACTCACTCACTCACTCACTCACTCACAGACTCACTCACTCATGATCTCGACCGGCGAGATCATATAATATTTTAGGCTGCTGCTCGCAAAAGGGACAGAGGATTCCCGGCGTTAAAAATGCTGCGAGGCGTGCAGCGACGCCCGTTCACCGCCGGCTTGGCGAAAATCACACGTGAGGCTTCGTGCCATATGCCGCTTCAACAACGACTCGCTATATCTCAGCCATCGAGCTCATTGAAGAGCTGTCGGATCCATCACGGCTGTCAGCGACGACAACTCTGCACGAAGCCCACGCCAGCCTCTGCGGAGGGCACAGCAGCATCCAAGGCAGGGTCGGAAGCGACTGGAGTGGCAGCTGGCGCAGCAGCCGGTGCGGTTGCGTCTCCCACCGTCGCCGAGCCACTCCTCGTTGCGAAGGATTGGCTACACTTCGGCGTGGCAGTCGGGGTCCTCTACACGCTCAACAACGTGCTGACCAAGGGCATGGCCGCCGCGGACATCAAGTTCCCGCCGTCGCTCCTAGGCATGTTCGGCATCCTCGGCGGTCTCTGGGGGCTGAGCGCAAGCGGCAACCTTGCCGCAGCCGAGAGCATCGTGGCGGCGGCGGCTCCAGCGCTCAAGTGGGTAGGACGCTACTTGCCGCTCTTCTACGTACCCGCGCTCGTCGTCCTTCCGCTCGCCGTTGAGGCGCTCTCGAGCTCGGAGCTGAGCAAGATTGGCATCGTCTTGGGGCTCGGCATGCCCTTTTCTCTCTTCTCGGCAGGTGTCATCGTGCTCGGCATCCGTAGACTCGCTTCTGTGGCGCTGCTGCCGGTGTCGCCGGTGCCAAAGCCGGCGCCGTTTACGATGCTGCATCTCGTGACGTGCGCGGCCGTCGCGCTCGGCTCGGCCGCCGCGCTCTCGCAAGCCACGCCCGGCTCCGACCTCGGCTTCTATGCCCAGCAGCTTCATCTGCTCGCCTGGACTGTCGGAGGCCTCATCTTCGGCTCCATCCCTCCTGCTCTACTGGCCCCGCTGATGCCACACCCTGTGGTGGCTACCGCCGTGTGCGCGACCATCGGCGTCGCGTGCGCGGGCCAGCTGACCGGCGAGGGCTACTACACGACGCTCAAGACCTACCTGACCAAGGGCAAGGATGGCAAGCCAAAGGGCTCCGGAGACGTCCTCATGAGCTTCCTAGGCGTGGTCGTTCTCACGTTTGGGTTCCATATCTATGGGCAACGCGCGCTGCTCGTGCGCCATGCCGCGGAGATTGTTGGCTGCGCCGCCATCTCCTCGCTCCTCTCCATGCTCGTCACCGCCTCGGCGGCGCGCGCTCTGGGGCTCACACCGGATCTGACCCTTGCGCTCGTTCCACGTTCCGTGACGGTGGCGCTTGCGATGCCTATTGCACAGCAGCTCGGCACGCCCGAGAGCAACATCCCCATCTGTGCCGCCTCCGTCCTCGTCACCGGCCTCGTCGGGGCCGTCCTCTGCCAACGGCTGCTCACTCTCGGCGGCTTCGTCGACCCCCTAGTTCGAGGCCTCGCCACCGCCGCCTCTTGCCACGGGTTCGGCACGGCCGCGCTGGCCGCAACCGAGCCCGCCGCGCTCCCCTTTGCGGCACTCGGCTACGGCCTGACGGGCATCGCTGCATCGCTGTGGGCAGCAGTACCCGCGGTGCAATCCATGCTCAAGGGCCTTGCGGGCAAGCACGACTCCGTGTGAGCCGACCAGGCTGTGGGACCAGCAGAGCCACCACACAGAACGGGCCCCCGTGTGAGCCTGCGTGTGTCCGGAGCGATGGGCGGCGTGCCTGACTCGGCGGTCTGACGTCTCGCGCTGTTGACGCCCGACAAGGGCGATGCATGTACGACGACTGTGCGGTGACGTGCGTGATGGTACCCGATGGCGATGCCGTGCGGACAATCCCGTGCTGCGACCTGCGTGCAGGTCGTTGCGCGTATAGTCTATAGACTCCGTAATACTAACGAATATATAGATCGAAATTTTAAGTGAACCCTCCGACAACCCGAGTCCCGACCGGAAGGCAACGGAACGTTGAAGCGTCATGTTTTAAATTCGCGGCCCGCGCGCGCGCCGACGGGCGGGATCGAAGCACCGAACGGAACGGGCAAGCGAAACCCAAGCGCCATCTTACGATCTTTACTCGCCAACGCCGAGGTCGAGGCCAAACGGCGTGCCCGCCTCGATCTCGGCCGCCTCGAGCCACTCGCAAAACTCTGGGAAGGAGATGTGGCCGCCACGGTTCTTGTCGATGACGTCGAAGTCCGCAGCCGAGGCGTTGCGTAGGTTGATGAACGGCGCCCACGTTTCGCCTGCGGCGCGCGTCATGGGCAGCGCCTTCTCCCACTCGTCGCGCTGGATGCGGTTGTCCGTTTCGATCGGCTTCTCGTCGAGCGTGTCGCGCTTCACCTTGCCCTGAGCCACCAGTTCGTTGGTGCTGTTGTCGATCAGGTTTGCAAACACCTCGTACCACGTCGCGTAGATGCGGAGGTATGAGATGAGCAGCCGGAATTCGGGCCTGGTCACGTAATCGTCGTCATCGAGCCCCGCTTTGCCTTTGCCTCCGCGCGCGTCCGAGCTGTCGCGTGCATCGCTGAAGGCCCAGATGTACGATTTATAGAAGCGATGGTACAGCTTTGTGGCCATGGCCCCCTGGCCAAAAGTCTTGCAGTGCCCCCCCAAAGTGATCAGAATGCCGGCGCCGCACTCGGCGAGCGAAATGTAACCGTTATGGTTCGCATCGAACCGATCAAAGAGAACCTGGCGCATTCTCGCATGCTCCTCGTTGTCCTTCTCCGCGCAGTCGAAGCTCTGAAGGAACGTCGCGAGGGGCCCTGGGATTCGTCTCCAAGAGGACTGGTCCTCGCGTCGCCACTTGGTCTCGCCAAAAGGACTCATCCTGAAGCGTGCGCTAGCCTGCACAACGCCGCGAACTTTGCCCCATGAGCCGCCCTTGCGCTGAAGGGCCTCCATCTCCAACCGCTCCGCGTCCGTAAGCTGCCCAGCCGCCTGCCGCCTGCGCAGCTCGGCCAGCCGCGCCGCATCGTCGCTGTTCAAGCCTCCGGAGCCGTTGCCTCCAGAGCCGTTGCCGTTTGCACCGTAGATCCCTTGTTGCTTGCGCTGAAGGGCCTCCATCTCCAACCGCTCCGCGTCCGTGAGCTGCCCGGCCGCCTGCCGCTTGCGCAGCTCGGCCAGCCGCGCCGCTTGTTGCTTGCGCTGAAGGGCCTCCATCTCCAACCGCTCCGCATCCGTAAGCTGCCCAGCCGCCTGCCGCCTGCGCAGCTCGGCCAGCCGCGCCGCATCGTCGCTGTTCAAGCCTCCGGAGCCGTTGCCTCCAGAGCCGTTGCCTCCGGCACCCCCTTGTTGCTTGCGCTGAAGGGCCTCCATCTCCAACCGCTCCGCGTTCGTAAGCTGCCCAGCCGCCTGCCGCCTGCGCAGCTCGGCCAGCCGCGCCGCATCGTCGCTGTTCAAGCCTCCGGAGCCGTTGCCTCCAGAGCCATCACCTCCGGGACCGTTGCCATACTTGGCGCGCCGTGCCGAGGCGCTGCCCCGCGCCGTTCCGAGCGGCTTCTTGGGTGGGACTGCTGCCTTGGGCGGTTCGAAAGCCTCAAGGTCCTCCAATTGCATGCGAAGCCATTCCATCACCTGCAGCTTGTGCGCCTGCGTGAAGCGCTTCTCTCCGAGCAGCACATCGGAGTCCCACAGGATTCGTTGGAACGCCTTGACGCGACGAGTCTCATACTCTGCCAGCTCACGCCATCGGCGCAGCTCTAAGCGCAGCTTCACGGGGTCGTTCGGGTCGTCCCCGGGCTCCAAGCCGAGCGAGACGCGATCCTTCGTGTCGAGCGCGGACGGCTGCGCGATCAAGCCCGGCGGGACCATCCCGCCCTTGAGCTGCATCAGCCGCTCGGAGGCCAGGGCGCCACGCGCGCGGTCCTTCCAGCGCGCGTTCTCAGCCTGGAGCGTCAGGATTGTGCGCTCGAGCGCCTCGCAATAGGTCTTGGTCTCGTGCACCCTCTGGTGCGCGCCTTCGAGCGCCCCCTCCGGGTACTTTGACAGCAGCTCGCCGATCTTAATGCGGGCCGCGATCAGATCATCCTCGGTGCGCCGCTTGGCCTCGAGGACATCCTCCAAGTGGCGCTCAGTGCTCTCGATGGCCGCGCGCGCTGCCGCACTTTGGCTCTTAAGCGCCCCAGTGCTCTGCCCAAGATACTCATCGTACTGGCGCTGCAACGCCTCAAACGCCCGCTGGGTCGATTTCAGCGACGCCTCCGTCTCATACAGCCGCGTACGAGTCGCATCGAGCTCCAAGTACGTTGCGGAGAACTGCTGAGCTGTACTGCGATCCTGCCACTGTTTCTTCTCGAATACTGCCGCTTTCAGCGATTGCGCCGCCGCCTCGCTCTGCCGCAGTGCAATATTCAGGTCCTGCTCCACCTTCTTGCGCAGCTCCTTTTGTTGAAGGGCTGCCGCCTTGGCCTCGGCGGCTGCTGACTGCTCAGCGATGTAGAGCCGCTTCCACTGTGCGGCGATCATGCGAGTGCGGCGTGCCACCTCTCGCCAAGCGACGTCCGTCTCGGCGTTCTCGGGGACATCGGGGGGCATGGAGGTCTCGAAACGAGAGTGAACGGGCATCGGGGCCTCGGGGGCGGTCAATGCCCTACTTGTAGACGTCATGACTCCTGGGGGACGATTTGTTGAACGTCCCGTTGCGGAAGCCGAAACATGCACTGGTCCACTCATGACGGCGTTTTTTGCCTGATCCCCTCCGCCAGAGAGTCGAGTGCGTTCTGTGTGTCCCGCTATTCACATTCACGCTTACGACCGTCGCGTTTGGGATTTGCTTGTCTTGACTTGACTTGTCTCCCGTGGGGCGGCGCCGAGCGGAGCGAGCGCCGAGAGCCCTCCCGACTCGATGGCCGAAGAGCGTCACATTGTCTCGTCCCTTCGCCACCATGCCGCCCTGGGCCACCACCTGACCCTCGCACGCCTGGTCATCGCTGTGCAGCAGCAGCAGCAGCAGCAGCAGCAGCAGCAGCAGCAGCAGCAGCAGCAGCAGCAACAGCAGCAGCAGCAGCCGCAGCAGCCGCAGCCGCCGCCTCCGCCGCCGCCGCCGAGCGACTCGCCACTCCTGCTCCTGCCGCCCGACCCAGCACTCAGCCACAAGCTCGCGCTTCCCGAGGTTGGCACGCCAGCGGCAGTGCGCCTCGCCGTCGCCGTGCACGCCCATGCGTGCGAGGCGTATGCCGCCCTGGGCCGCTGGGACGAGGTTGTTCGGCATGCGCGCCTCGGCCTCGAAAGCGTGCGCAACTTGCCTCGTGGCGCGAGGGCCAGGCTCGTGCAGTGGCGCGAGATCTACTTTGGCCACGCAGCGCTGCTCGGATCGGTGCGATGCGGAACCGCGACGGCCGAAAGCCTTGCCTCCTCGCGCCGCTCGCTTCTACGGCAGCTCCGTGACTTCTGTCGCCATCGCGCCACCACCATGGGCTCGGCCTCCGCCGCCGCCCCACCATCGTCGAAAGACCAACCGCCCGCCGTTGCGCTGCTCCGGCTGGCGGTCGGAGTTGCGGGAAGCCTCTCAACCTCCTCGTCGTCCACACGGACCCTTCACGACCCGACTGAAGCGTTGCAGACGCTGCTCGCGGCGCTTCGATGCGCGCTCGCCGAGCTGGGTGCCGAGGCGGGCACAGCAACGTCGTCGCCGCCACCGGCCGCGCTCGGGGGCTCGCAATCTCTCCCAGACGAGATTGCGCGCACCCTTGCCGAGCTCGGCCGCGCCGCAGAGCGATGGGAAGCGTCCGGTGCCAACGATGCATGCAACCAGTGCATGCACCCAGACCGAAGGGAAGCGTCCGGTGCCAGCGGCCACGGGCACGGCGCCACTCGTCTGGAGGATGAGAGCCACGATGACGTCGATGTTGACGAGGACGTCGAGGAGGATGTCGACGAAGTGCTTCTCCTCGCGCCGGAGCCAGGGACGGTGGTTACAGAGACGGTGTTCCCGCCTCCAGCCAAGCGCGCACGGACCGTCGCGGGGCTGCCGTCGGTGGTGGCCCATCCTCCGCCCGCCGCCGTGCGCTCCTCCAAGCGCCCGAGACGGCGCGAGGGCCTCAACAGCTGGCAGCCGACGCTGTGGATCTGCGGGGGCACGGCCGCCCTGCTCGTCCTCGCAGGCGGGGGGCCGAGCGCGGGCATCGACGCGTTGTGCCGAGCGCTGTGCCTGAGCGGCGCGTGCTTGCCTGGTGCGGTGACGGATGCTGCGAGGACTCGAGCTGACGACGCAGTGCTTGTACCGGTAGCTCTGACTGTGGATCTACCCGCTGCACCCAACGTGCCTCGCGTGGACGAGAGGATGAAGGCACTGGCGTGGGCCGTGTACGTGCATGCTCACTGCATCGGTCGCGTCGCCCTTCATTCCCATTCCGCCGCTGCCGCCGCCGCCGCCGCCGCCGCCGCCATCCCCGCCATCGAGCCCGCTGCTTCAATCGGCGGCGCTGCTGCCGTCGCCGCCATCGCCGCCAGCACCGCCACCGCCGCCAACGACTTCGTGCTCGCTTGCCAGTGCGACCGCGCGCGATCGGCGCTGCTGCTGCTTCTCGGACGTGCAGCCGATGCACGCGCCGCGCTGCTGGACGCGCCGTCGCGAGCGCTCGTCGAAGACCCTGTGCATGCAACCACGTGCGCCGTGGTGCACGCGAGCTGCGGCGAGCCGATGGAAGCGCTCGAGGCGCTGCAGCGCGCGATCAGTCTTGGGGGCTCGGACGGTGCGGTCGGCGCGTGGCTTCTGTACAACCTCCGTCGGTGCATGCAAGTGCTTACCACGGCGCCCTCTCCTCTCTCCCCACAGGTGCTGTCGGCGCGTGGCTTCTGTACAACCTACTCGCACACTATGACAGCGCGGCCGCGCACACGGCGGCCTCCGCCGCACAGCGTCACGCGGCGCGACGGGTGGCAGAGTTCCTGCGCGAGGCAGACTTTGAGGGAGCCAGTGGCGATCCGCCCGCCTCATGCGTCGCCGTGAGTGCCGCTACTGCCTCGTTGAGCGCCGTGGTGAGCGCATCCACGAGCGCCGAGGGGAGCGCCTCGGGAAGGTCGCCTGTGGGAAGATCGCCGACGGCTGTGCTGCTGCTGCATGAGCCACGGCGGGTGCTCACGCCTCTGGCGGCGCGCTACCTGTACGGTCGCGCGTGGCTCATATGCGGCGGCTGGTCCGAGTGCGTGCGCGAGCTGCGCGCGGTCCTCGAGCAGTCGCGCGCGCTCTCGCCCTTGCTCGCGTTTCTGCGCGTGTCTGAGACGGCGCTGCTGCGCCAGCTGGCTCTCGCGATGCTCTGCGATGGGCAAGCGCACGCGCTGCTCGAGCTGCTGCACATCTACGGCGTGCGGCACTCGGCTGCTCTCTCCGACCTCGTCGCCGATGCGCTCCTGTGTGAGTTTGAGCCCGCGCAGGCCCTCTCGGCCATCGAGTCGGCGCTCGAGACGCCGCGTGTGACGGCGCGTGTGACGACCGGGTTCGACACCAGCCACGCGCCGGCGGTCGCCCACACGCCGGCCGCCGCCCACGCGCCGACTGCGCCCCCGCCAAAGGCCTCGGCAGCAACCGACGCGGATTTGCGTCGCACCGAGCTTCGGCGGCGCAACAACCGCGCGTGCCTTCTCACGTGCATGGATCGCTTCGGCGAGGCGGAGGAGGAGCTCCTACAGTGCGTGCGGCTCGCGCCCACCGAATTGGCGCCCAATTTCAATCTGGCGCTGCTGCGCTGGCAGGTAGGCGAGAAGGATGCGGCGGCGGACGGCTGGCTTCGCTTCCGGCGGCAGCCGCTCGAGGCGCCGCCGAACTTTTACGAGGAGCTCGCGACGCGCTGGCAGCCGACCGGGATGCCGCCGCCACCCACCTCGCAGGTGAGCGGGCACGTCGATCCTCTTTCCGCGGCCACGCTGGACCGAGCCATGCTCCGCCACTGGGCTGCTTTCCGCAGCCGCAAGGCCATGGAGCTGCACTGGGGTCGCGCCAAGGATGGGCCCTGGCTGTGAGACGTCGCGCTCAAAGTGAGCTCAAAGTTGTGCTCATCCGCGCCAGATCGCGCAGAGTACTGACAAGTGAGAGCTGCGGGTCGTCATGGCATTAGTTGGGCCAGTGTCGCGGTAACATAGTCACGCGGTCTTCTTAAGACTTAGAGACGTCTAGCGGATGAGCGAGAGCGTGTACGGGTGATGTACCCCGAGGTACCCCCGTACTGGCGTACACTTGTGTTACACTAGTATAGCGGGCCTAGTGGCCTAGAGACAGACAGAGACACCCCACCGTCGCGGTTTCGTCCGGTGCGTCCGGCGTCTCGTCGGGGTCGGGCGATCTGCTCCGTGTGGCGCGGCGTGTCGGGTCGGTCGCCGCGGGCGGCGCCGCGCGGGGGCCCCCGCGGCGGCGCGCGGTCGCGGTTCCAGCTTCCACCGGTGCTGTGCGATATTCGCGTGTATGCGCTCCGCCGGACCGCGGGCGGCGTAACACGCGCACACGGATCGAGACACACGACAACGCTCTACACTTTCTCTACACTAGGTGGGTCGGAACAAGGCGAAAAGGGCGCATTCAAGCGAAACGCGAAAGCCCGAAAGGCGCATCCCCCGCGCGGAACCGAGCGAGCCGCGGGCGCTACTATTATTGCAAAGTGGTCGGGTGCCAATAATTGGCAGAGCCAGATCTGTGTTGGAGTGTTCTCAAAGGACCTGATGATGGTACTGCTGCTGCTGCGGCGGCGGTGGCGGCACCATCTGATGGAACTGCCTGGGCGCCGGCGCGCCGTGCGGCGATGCGGCGAACGCGGAGCCAGAGGCGTGCCCGTTGGTGTAGCCGCCGGGATGCCCCGCGTGCATGCAGGGCGACGCGCCGCCGTGGGGGGGGCCGTTGGTGTAGCCGCCGGAATGCCCCGCGTGCATGCAGGGCGGCGCGCCGCCGTGGGCGGCAGCTGCTCCATGCCAGGACGGCATGGGCGGCGGCAGCCCCATGCCAGGGCTCGCCCCATAGCCCGGGCTCGCCCCACAGCCCGGGCTCGCCCCACAGCCAGGGCTCGCCCCATAGCCCGGGCTCGCCCCATGCCAAGAATGCGAAGGTGGGCCGTCGCCGGAGGAGGGCGAGTCGAAAGGGGGCGGAGCCATCAGCGGCGGTATGTTCATCTGCGGCGGTATGTTCATGTGCGGTGGTACGTGCGGCGGTATGCTCATGTGCGGCGGCGGCGCCAAATGCGGAGCTGCGGAAAGCTGCAGCGCGTGCATCGCGTGCAGCTGCGACCCGATATGCGACCCGATGCTCTGCGTGAGGCGGGCCACCTCTCCAGACTTAACGAAGGGGTCCTCCTCCTCATACATCGAGTGTGCGGAGGGCAGAGGATACACTCGCTCTGGAAGCTGAGGTGCCAACGGCTGCAACCACGCGGCAGACGGGGTCGCCGCCGGCGAGGAGCGCCAATTCAACTTGCGCGCCTGCCAAAAGTGGACTGAGTCTTCCTGCTGCTGCCTGTCCGACGCGGACGCGAGGATTGCGGCTTGCAGCGTCGAACGCAGAGATTCCTCTTGCTGCACCTTTGCTGCCTTCTCCTCGAGTTGACGAACCTTGATCGTCCACTGCTCCTCGATGCGCTTCACCTCACCTGCCTTCTGCTGGCTCCACTCGCTTGCCTTCTGCTGCACCTGCTGCACCAGCTCGACCCTCTCGATCTCCTTCGCCTTCCACTGCTGGCGCTCTTGCTCGAAGGCCTGCCGCATCTTCTCGAGTTCGGCGCTCTTCGCCTCGAGCGCCTCGCGAAGCGCCTTCGCCTCGAGCGCCTCTTCCTCGAGTCGCTTCAGCTGCCTCCTATACTCTGCGTCAGACCTCTCTAATTTTCCGGTGGTACGCCGGAGCTGATCGAGCTCATCGCGGAGCTCAGTAGCCTCTAGCTTGATGGCCCTCTTCTCCTCCTCGATCACTATCAACTGCTCCTGCACCGCCTTGGAAGCCGGAGAAGCTCCTCCTGCAGAAGCTCGCGCTGCTTCTAGTTGCTCCTGCAGCTCCTGCACCTGCTGCTGAGCCTCGGCCTTCGCCTGCTCGACAGCCGCTGCCACGGCTGTCGAAATCGCCGCCTCGACGGCGGCCCCCCCGCCAGCAGCCGCGCGCGCTTCTGCTGCCTCTCGGGCGCGCTTCTCCTCGAGCAGCTTGCGCTCAAGCGCAATCTTCTCCTTGCCCTTCTTGCCTGCGCCCTCTACCGCCTTGACCATCTCCTTGTAGTCTACTTGGCCCGACTTGTCCTTGTCGAGCTTATCGAAGAGAGCGTTCATATGGGCGTCGCTCGCCGTGAAGCCAAGCGTCTTGAGTGCGGCGCGAAACTCCTTTTGGCTAATCGTACCCGAGGCATCCTCGTCCCACATCTCGAAGAGCGTCTTGAGCTTCTCGCCGTTGTCCATGATCACCTCCCGAAGGTTCTCGAGGTTGAGATGCTCGGTGCCGGCTCTTGGCATCTGACGACCGGTTTCGCTGCCCGCCGACGACGAGCCGCCCGTGCCAAGAGTGGCAGGAGATTCGGACATGTTCAAAACCATTGAAAATGTCTGAAGCTGACGTTTTTGTCGACAGGGATCGCCATTCATACTCGGGATTTCACTCGGGACATACAATTGTATTTGAGAAACGCACGCCTCCGAGGAGCTATTAGCACCCGACGTGCGACGAGGGGTGGTTTGGCCTCAGTGAGGGCAAGTCGGGTTACAGAGGAGGCCGCAGTCATCCTGCAGCTTCATGGTCTCGTCATCAAAGTACCATCGGTCGAACGCCGTCAAGTAGTTGATGCCCTTGATCAGCGTCGTCTCCCAGCCGTCGGTGTGAATGAAGCACGCCGGTGAGAAGACGCCGTTCGGATGGCCAACTGCCATCGAAGGGCTGAGAGCGACGCTCATGTTGTGGCTCCACTCGCCAAAGTAGTCGAGGACCGGAGCGCTCCAGAATGGGTCTTGGCTCGACGGCACCCAGTCGTGCGCCTCGAGCTGCACCTTGTCTGTCTGCGCCTCGATGATGAAGACGCGCGTCTCGATGTAAGGGAATGAGTAGTTGGATAGCATGCAACGCCAGGGCTCAATGGCTGCCGCGCAGCTCGCATCGACCGTGCTGTTCCACAGGCTGTAGTGGCCTGGCCAAGCGTCCTCGCGGAAGTCAGCGAGCGACGACGACGTGTGCCCAGGGCCGGTGTACGGCACCGCAAAGAAGTAGTAGCCCGCCAGAGGAGCACCAGTCACCTTCGCCTTTGGATACCGAGCGGCTAGCCAGTCGAGGTGCGGCCACACGCCGATGCCGCCCGCAGATTCACCCGTGAGGATGATGTCATGGGCGCCCGCGAGCCCGAGCGCATCGAGCGCGTCGAGCACGCCCTCGAGGACGTAGTGGCCCGAAAAGAAGTAGCCAAACGTCTCATCGCTCGCAGCAACACGCTGGCCAGTCCACAAGTCCTGAGAACAGTATGGGACGTACACGCGGTTCATTTGACGCAAGCGAGGGTTGGCCACGGCGTCGTCTTGCAGCAAAAACTTCAGCGTGGTGTTTTTGAGGAAGAAATTGGACGAGCCGAGTGCCGAGTGGATGTGCTTTTCGCAGTCGGCCTTGTCCACGCATTCCCCGCCTCCCTCCAGCTCAATGATCCACGAGCGCGAGCTTGCATTGGCGGCGTGGTAGTAGCCACCCGGAGTGCCGTCCATGCATTTTGCTAGCGGCACGTTGCTAGCGTTGAGGAGCGTGAGCAGTGCTGTCGTCGCTTCGACGAGCTCCATCTTGTGTGCCGCCCCAAGGTTGAGTTGGCTACTTTTCACAACGCGCAGGGAAGGGGTCACATCCGCGCTGCTTTGGTTTGAACAAAACGAGCATGGTTCGGTGTGCCCGAAACAGCTCACGATCCGTAACTGATACTATTGTAAAACAACGACCGATCGAGAGGTTGAAAAACGCCCTCCCCTCCCATGGGCGAATCCGATGGGCGCCAGCCAGGGGATGCCTTGTTCAGCGGGAAGGAAACAGGCGAGGAAGGACAAGTTACGGCGAACGGCCAGGGCACATCCGAGGCTAGCAGTAGCAGCAAGGCGAAAATGCGACCAGCGCCCCCTCACGGCAGCTTCAGGTACTACCAGCTGAAGCTGTGGACGCTGCTCGACGAACCGGGGTCGTCAGTCCTTGCGCAAGTGTGGTCGACGTTCATGATGATGATAATTTTGCTGTCGATCGGTTCGTTCACCATCGCCTCCGCTCCTGAGGATCGACATTTTGTCGATGTGTGGGTCAATGCCACGACCGATGAGGTCATCGAAGGCAGCAAAGTGTCGCCGCAGCCGCCAAACAGTTACCGCTCCTTTGGACACAGGCCGGTGCAGTCGCCGCTCGATGAGAACCGCACCCCATTCGGCGAGATCGAGACCTTCTGCATCATGGTCTTCACGGTCGAGTATATTCTGCGGCTCTTCACATCGCCGGCCGGGCCGGGCGTGCTGAAGTACTTGATCAACTTAGCGAACATCGTCGACTTCATCTCGATCATCCCGTGGTACATCGAGAGGTCGCTTCCAGGAGGCTCGCCCCAAGTGCTATCCGTGCTGCGCCTCATCCGGCTCACGCGCATCACACGCATATTTAAAATGTCCAAGAGCTTCCAGGGGATCATCATGCTACTGACCACGCTGCGCAAGTCGGCGACGGCGCTCCTGATGCTCTTCGCGTTCATGGGCGTCTTCTCGCTCCTGTTCGCGACGCTGATCTACACGTTCGAGATGGGCGAGTACGATGAGATTCGCAAGCAGTACGTGCGTCCCGACGGCTCGAGGTCGCCCTACGAGTCCATCCCGACCAGCATGTGGTGGACTATCGTCACGATGACCACCGTCGGCTACGGTGACCAGTTCCCCGTGACTGAGTTGGGCAAGCTGGTCGCGGTGTTCACCATGTTCTCAGGCCTCATTGTGCTCTCGTTACCCATCACCATCATCGGCGCCAACTTCGACTCCGAGTATCGCGAGTTTAAGAAAGCAAAGCAGGAGGAGCTTGAGCGCAAGCGGAGAGCGCGTAAGGCGCAGGAGGAGGCGGCCGAGGCGGCGCGGCGGGCGGCGGAGCAGCTCTCGCCCGACGGGCCGAAAAAGCGCTTGTCGGGTTTGGGCAGCCTGCTGCTACCAACGGCGCCGAGCACACCAAAAAAGGAAGGTGCGTCGGCCCAGCCGCCGACGCCGGGGTCGGTGGCGGCGAAAAAGGAGGAGGCGGAAAAGAAGGATCCCATCAAGATTATCCAGACGATCATCCACGAGTCCAACTACCAGCTGCTCGCGGAGATCGACGAGCTGCTCGAGCGCCACGAGAACAAGCTGCGTGCCCAGGTGAAGGACGTGCTGCGGAGGCACGCGGCTGGCATCGACGAGCGCCCCACGCCCCTCGACCCCAAGATCATAGTCCCGAAAGGCACATAAAGTCCCTCACAAACATCCCCCGGATAAACTCCGGGAGTCCAACGCATACTGGCATGAGATGGGCATGAGATGATGCTCCGCATTTGCCGATCGAGCATCCCATGGGATGGGTCGATACCGCCTCCGCCGTCACGTTGCGTGACTCGGTGCCTTGAGCCGTTGTCGTTCCGTTACCCGCGTTCGCGGTTCGGTTTTCGACATTTCAGCCGGCCTGGGTGACTTCTCCGTGCTACACTAAACAGTAGTATCGGGGTCATCTTTGGCACTTGGGGGGTCTCGGTAGTTATTCTTATTGGCAATGAGTTATTGGTAAAAATGGTCCTAATACGACGACTCCGGTCGCGGTCTCCGCACTGTGACGCCGATGCATCCGTTCGAGGTCAAGGGTACAACGCCGCTGTCCGCTGTCGGAGACGATGTGAGACGGATCAGTGCTGCTAGTTGTGGTTCCTTGCTCACGAGCGTCCGCCTGGGGTGATCGGCTTGAGCATTGGCGACGTGCCTTGCAGCGCCGTCGACGCGCTGCGCGAGGCCGCACGCCCCACTGGCGGCCTTGGGGGTTTGAGGCAAGGATCGGGATCACGGGCCTTAGGACGCGGATGCCTGGGCATGCTCGCATCGAGGGCGACGAGCTCAGGCGGCTCGCCGACGCCAAACCAGATGAGATCGGCCATCTGCCGGACCTCGACGTCTGTAGGCCTCAGCACCGGCGAGATCGGTTCGAAGGCCGCTCCCAGGTGCGTGCGCTCCGCCTCGAGCACACGCTCCGCAGCCCACATGCGGACCATCTCCTGTTTCGTGTGCCGCCGCTCGGGCGTGAACGAAGAGCAGAGGTACTTGCGCCGCGCGTACGCGGCGCGAGCGCCCGGTGCGGCGCTCCCCCCCGACGAAGGCGCACACGACGTCGCAGCAGCCACGGAGTGCGACGCGGGACTCGCGACGGCCACGCTCAGTCCGGTCTTTTCGGCTTTTTCGTGGTAGCGCGCCTGGATGACCCGTGCGGCCTCGGTCTGCTCGTTGAGCAGCGCAGCTGTATCCGCTTCCATGCGACGCCCGTGCTCGAGTGCCTCGGCAAAGCTGCGCAGCAGGAACGGGTCCGCGGCCGCATCGTCCACTGTCGAGGCGAGGCCCAAAAAGAATACGTCGAGGAGCATCTTGAGCAAGTAGTTGTGCGACCGCCACACGAATGGCTCAAATGGGCGGCGGCGCCGCCTTCGCCAGCGCACTATTGCTTCGACGACATCAACGCTCGCGAGTCGCAGCGCCTGCAGCTCTTGGGCCGATGCGCTGCGAACTGTTGACAGCAGCGTTGCATATGCAGGTAAGTCCACCGGATCCACTGGCACGGGGCCAATCGCCGACAGCAACAGCGCGTGTAGCCGGGAAAGGTGATACTCGCGCTCGCTGATTGCACGCAAAGCGACGCTCTCGAGAGTTGGAAGGTCTGGTACAGGCATCAGCAGAGTAGGACCTCCAAGGCCTGGTGCCAACTGCTCGAGGCGTTCGGACGACCGCGACATCAATGGAACCCCATCACGCACCCCAGAGCTGTGCCAAGGCACGAGCTTTCGTGTCGGTAGTAAGCTACTACTGGAGTTCCGTAGCGGAGGCAACGAGGCGCGAGCGACCGCCAAATCTGCTGCTGCGACTGGCATGAGGCTGAATGGAGGGCGTGGGCTCTGAAACGCAAGGGTCGGCCGGGAAACTTGGTAAGCACGCGTTGCGAACCGCTCCAGGAGACGATCGTTCTCGCACAGGGCATGTCGCGGCTCGCTGCGAGGGGAAACGCCTTGCGGCTGCGGCTGACGCCACCGGTGCAGCGACGGGCTCGCGCCTGCAGCTATTCGATGCCATGTGGATGTGGGATGCTCAATAGCCAAGTATGGCCAACGAGAGCACGTGGGTGGTGAGTCGCACATTCGCTGTGCCACTTGGTGCATGCGCGACACTTGCACCATGAGCGAATGCAGCCAGTGAGTGCGGCATCGAGACCGGGTGTGAAGGGCGCTTCCCGCCGCCGCCGCCTTATTCACTGGCGCTGAGAAACGTGAGGGTCACCCAAGGCCACAAGAAACAGCTCTCACTACTCGTGCAGCTGGCCGGGGCGATGCTGGTTTGCTCGTGCTCCTCGACCTGCACGTCCTTCAAGCGGGTGTTTGGCCAGATGGCGGTAGGGTGAGCATGCGTGCACGAACGAGCCTCTTTGCCGCGTGGGCTCAACTTGGTTGCGACCGAACTGTGCGACGCCGACAATTACTGGAACATTGTGTCTGCCGACCTCAAGAACGAGCCGTTTGCCATGTTCTGGGGCGCGCCACGCTCGCGGGCGCCTCGTCACCATTCTACCAAGCAGCGGACCAGTGGGATGCGCTGGCTTCCGAGCTGGGGTCTCACTACCGGCGTTGTCCCCGCTGGGCCATCTTCGTGCAGGGCGTTGGCCAGGGCCTTGGCCTGTGCAGGACGCAGCATGACCCAACCGCGCCGGGCACGCCTAGGGCATACCACCACCCTGTGTGATACACCCTCCGCACCAGGCCAGCAGGACATGTCTACTCCAACGAGGCAGGCATTTGGTAGGGTGAGAACCTATGGCGCGCGGCCGCACCTAAGGTACAAGTTGGTGAGCGGCGCCCGCACATCGGCAATAATCGGCGAGGTCGTGTACCGCCCCGCATACTTATACGCTAAACGGCCCCACGGACTGCGCCGCAAAAGCAATTCACCGCGGCCAGCTTTCCTTGATGACACTCAACATGCCTGGGATCTGGGACCGAACATGGGATTATCTTCAATCTTGCGAAGGCCGAAGCGGGGAATGGGCTTGGCCGTTGGCGGGATTCCCGGAATTGCTACCCCTAGCCCTACGGCGCGTAATTGGTAATACGCAAACGGCTGGTCCGAACGACGCCGGGCCGTCCGGAACGATTACTGAGGTTCCTTAGTCCTTAGACCGGTTACGTTTTTCGCCATTTCGCGAAAAGAACCAAGAACCAATTCTTGAATTGTCAATCGTTCTCGACACCGTGAAAGATGAAACTGACCACGCGTCGTCGGATACACGTATCACGTACCCATCGGCCCGCTGCGCGCTGGTAACGTCCAACGAGCTGCACACCCCCGTCGGCGTCGACGGTACCGCCTCCAATTAAAGCGTACAGCCGCGTCTAAATGCATCCACATGCATCCTCATGCACAACCACCTGTGATCGTCTCATGTGGTCTTCTCACCGCGACAGATCTTACCAAGCCTGCCGCTCCGCCTCGGGCCCTCATTGCACATGCTAATTTCGCCCCAAACTTGTAGCCCAATGCCGTTCGGCGTGCGTGCAGCTATCTTACTATCGACGTGCTTTGCTGACTATCGGCGCTCAATCCAAAAGATTGGGTGGCGGTTGTGCTGCTGCTGCTGCTGCTTGCGGCGGCGGTGTCGGCGCAACTGCCGCCACTGGTGCCCCTCTGGCCGCCGCACCCCATGCCCCCTTCGCTGCCATCGCTTTAGCTTTGCCAAAGTGCCAATCAGCAGCAGCTGAGACGCTCGTCCCTCCGGTCTGCTGCAGTGCAATTGTCGCTTGCTCGGCTGTCAAGCCAAGCTCGGCGAGCTGCTTCACCATGGCGTTGGTGTCCGGCAGCATCCACGGAAAGTGGGTGGGCGGCAACGCGCCCACCGCCGTGGATACCTCAGAGGAGGGCGCCGAGTAAGGCGAGGTCAGGCCATCTTCGCTGGCCGTCCGCACGCGGAATAGGTATGGGCCTCCGCGCGGCAGTTGCCGCAGGACCATGGTGGCACCCTTCCATGCATTCGCAGCGACGGCAAGGGCTGACCAAGGGCCCGCGCTGCCGTTTGCGCCACCTTGGCCGTTCGGAAGCACATCGGCTTGAGCGAGCTTCCAATTCATTAACGCGACTTTGGGGCCTCTGGCATACTTGGCAGCTGGGATCCACTGCACCTCGTAGTAGGTCGCAAAGGGCGGCAGCGGCTCGAGGAACACGTGTACCGAGCCGTCGGAGTTGGCGAAGGCTTGCGGAGGCGAGGTGGGCGTGAGGGCTGGCCAGATCGAGCTCGAGAAGTCGGACTTGCCGTTGTCCGCACCGATGGAGCGCACGCGCAACCAGTAGGCTGAGGCCGGCCGCAGTCCCCGCAGCCGCGCACGCGTGAGCGCGATGGTCCGCGAGCTCGATGAGGCCGTCCACCAATCCTCCTCCTCGTTTCGCCATTGGAGTTCATAGTGGTGCACGGCGCCTGCACTGTCGCCTGCCCACACAGGCAGCTGCCACTCGACGAGTAGCTCCGAGCCCTCGCACACGGGAAAGGGGATGGAGGGTGCGGGTGGCCTCGCTCGTGGCGGTCGGTCGGCCGGGGGCGAGGTATTGCCGACGTCGATGAAGCCGAAGGCAGAACCGCCACCGCCCAACGGCGACACCCGGGCGCTGCCGCCACCGCCATTGCTGCCATCCATAAAGCCGAAGCCCGAAACCAGCGGCGGTGACGAAACCAGCGGCGGTGCCGGCTCGGCGGCGGCGATGAAACCGAAGGCAGAGTCACCGACGGTGGTCGACGGTGACACAGGGGCGCTGCCGCCACCGCCATTGCCCCCAGCCATGAAACCGAAGGCAGAGTCGCTGAAGGCAGAGTCGGACGGTGGTGCCATAGGTAGATGCATGGGCACTGACGGCGGCGGCGTCAGCGGGCCAACGGTCAACTTAATGTCGCCGATGGCGTCGCAGAGCAAGTCAAATGCGTTGTCGGTGTTCATCACAGGCTTGCCGGCGACTGTGTACAGCCGCTCGCCCACCCTCAAGCCCGCCTTCTCAGCAGCCGAGTTGGCCTTGACCTCGCACACCACCACCACATCCGGGAGACTCCCCTGCTCGATATCGAGCCCAAGCCGGCTGCCCTGCATCGGCTTGTTCAGAGTGAGCTGCCGCTGCCAGGACGTCGCCGATCCTGCCGCTCCCGAAGACACCATAGGTGCCATCGACGACGGTGCCATCGTCATCCCCAAAGGCGGTACATTCATCGACATCCCCATCGGCGGTGTATTCATCGACATCCCCATCGGCGTATTCATCATTCCCATCGGCGGGGTAATCATCGACATCCCCATCGGCGGGGTATTCATCGACAGCCCCATCAGCGGTGCATCATCGATCATATCCATGAGGCTGCCTGATGATTGGCTACTGCTCCGCGTGCCCATCCCACCCGACGGAGTGAACCCCATGAGGTTGGGTGTTGGAGCACCGCCAGTCATTGGCGGTCGGCTGGACTGATGTGGGCTCGGCTCCGGATCCTCCGGCGGCTCATCCGCCACGGGTTCGCCCTCTTCCGCCTGGATGTCGGCCGTCGGCTTTGCAACGAGCTCGCGCAGGTCGGAATTCAATCCTAATGAGGCCGTTCGGACGAGGTCGGCCTCATCGCCGCCTCCCAGATCGCCGAGCAGGTCGGCCTCGGCGACCTGCTCGGTCTTTGGCTTGGCGCTCGCGCCGCCCCCGCTCCCCACTGCCGCCTTCGAGCTCTTGGGCATGTCGAACGGGTCCGCCGGCGCAGCCCCCATCATCTCCGGCCCCCATTTCGGTTTGGTGGGTGCGCCCGCGCCTGTGGCGCCTGAGGCCGACGCTTGCATAGTGACACCCTCGGCGTTGAGTCCCGCCTGCATGAGCCCTTCGGAGATGGCTGTGGCCCACTGACCCGCCACGAAGCCCGTTTCGGCGCTCAGCGTGAGCTTGAACATCGACTTGCCCATATTGAGCAAGTCTTTCCCGGCTCCAAATGCAGAGCTCTTCGTGTTTGGCGAGGTAGGCGGGTTGATGGTGAGCTCAAACTCCTGCTCTCCTGGCGTGTGGCGCAGCTGCACGGCGCCCGTCTCGAGCGTGATGAGCTGCTTCAGCTGGCGAAGCTGCGCGTCCGAGAAGAGGAGCAGCTTCGAGCGCCCCAGCAGCGCGAACACGCGAACACTCTGCTTGCCGTACATCAAGCTCGTGCTGCTTAGCTTTAGCCATGCCGTGAGCCGCGGCGGGGGCGGCATCAGGCGGTCGTCGGTGCGCAGCTTCGCACCGGCGCTGGTGAGCGTACGCAGCAGCAGCACGATTGTCCCGCGCTCTCCGACCGAGCGCGCGAGCAGGTGCACCTTCGTTTCCGTTTTGCTACTCTCCTCTCGGAATGCAAGCTTGACGCCGTTCGGCGGGTTGTCGTCCGCGTCCACGGAGCGCAGCGAGCTGAGCGGCCGCTGGTCGATGTTCTCGCCGTTACGCCAGCGTTCAACGCTAGCTTTTGGCAGCCCGTCCTCGAGGTTGAGCATCAGCACGGCCTCCTCACGCATGCCAAGGGTCTTGACGCCAAGCACGGGGAACATGTAGTTTGCATCCAGTTCGAGCTCGCGAAGCTGATCTGCCGTGAGATTTCCCTGGTCGAGGACGCAGCGCATGCGGAACATCGCATCGTACTGCTCCCGACGCGGCGTCTCCGAGAGGCATGCGTAGGACGAGTTGACGATCTGGAATTTGTCCTTGGCGGACTCGTCACCCGGGTTGCGGTCAGGGTGCAGCTTCAGGGACAGCTTGCGAAACGCCTTCTTGATGGCCTGCTCATCGGCGTCGAACGTGACGCCGAGCGCGTGGTAGAAGCCAAAAGTCACCTTTTCCATGGACCGGCGCGGGCAGCGCGCCCTCTGCTGGTGACGCGAACGCGCCCCTCTCGATGCGCGGGGTTTTTCACGTGTGTTTCGTCAGTGATGTAGCAGTGTGAAGGCCGGGTGAGTCACCACCACCGCACCCACCTCGGTTTGAAAAAATTTACTGTCTTTCCGTTCACAGGTGCGGCCGCCGAATTCATGTCACATAACGAAGTTCCCGACGTGCCCTCGCCGCGCACCCTACCATGGAGCGTGCACAACCGCAAAGAGCTCTACACTTGGCGTTCGTGCCATGAGAGCATGCGAATCGCTGCAGCCACCTACACACCAGCGGTCGAACAGCACAAGCCGCGACTGGTGCTCTTTGGCGACAGCATCACAGAGAGCTGGCGTGGGACGTCGTATTGCAAGACGATGCCACGCACTCGTGGCGTGCCGGGCGTGCTCAACAGTACTCTGGCGAAGCATTGGCCATCTCCGTTGCCACTTGCCATCTCAGCGGATTGCACGCAGCATCTCTTGTGGCGCTTGCAAGCAGGCGAATTCACACCACTTATGAAGAACGACCCGTGGCTCAACGTGAACCTCTTGATTGGTACCAACAATTTAGGCCACGGGCATTCCGTTGGTGACACCACGCGCGGCATTCTCGCCGTCGCAAGCTACCTTCTCAATGCGACGCGCACACGCCTGCTCATCAATGCGCTGCTTCCTCGTGGCGACAAGCGCAAGCGCAGGCATTCGCGCACTGCTTCCTCGGGAACGAGCCACTATACGGACGATGTGGTCGCAGTCAACTCGGCGCTCGAGAAGGCGGTGGCTTCCCATCTCCAAAGGCTCTATCCAAGCCGCGTCAGTTACGTGGACTGCGGCGCTCCGTTCTACACACAGTCACCCGCCAAGAAGAGCACCGCGGCAGACCTCGGCTTGGCTGCCGCTGCGTCCGGCGCGGGTCCGCAAGCTGGAATTGCCCCAGCTTCCACTCGGCCCGAGATTGTTCGCCGTGACCTGATGCCTGACCGTTTGCATCCGAATGCAGCAGGCCATGAACTCTGGGGTGCGTGTATCGTGCAAGCCTTGCACAACGTTGGTTGGGTATGACTATGAGTTCGTACACTGCGGTTCTGCGCGGGATCCCGGATCCGTTCGAACACCCGTAATAAAAATTCACGCAAGCCATATCATAAGACATAAGTGATTCGTGCTTGCGTAACCGGACATGCGATCAAGCGATCATGGTACGTTGCAATTGGGTAATTGGTATATCCAATTTGTGAACCCGAAGTGTGGTTTCACGCGCGCGGGATCTTGGCATGGGACCGTTGGCTCTTCATCATCGATCGATGCGGGTCACTCCGTGTACGACACCACATCTGTTGACATCAGAGATGTGGGCGCGGGTGCAGACACCCCGTCGACACCGTGGGGCGATCCCCTCGACTCAACGACCGGACTGGACTCACCGCGCGCGCAGCTCGGAGCGAATGCTTGACAGGTGAGATGACTGGAGATGACTTGACTACCCCGGCAAGACTTGACTTGACTTGACTTGCACTGCGACCTGGTCGCGCGCCTTTGTGTGGCAGAAAAATAATTCTGGGAGGGAGGGGGGAACACAGATAGAGGAACCGCGATGTCGTTCACTCTCTTCTCTGCCTACGTGCGCAGCGTCTGGCTCATCCAGGCCGTCAACCAACTGTACGGCGGCTCCACCGTCGGTGGTTTCTTTGCACAGACAAGCACGGTTCTACTGATCCTCGTTCTGCTCACCGCCTTCTCCAAGTCTCGTCAACTTTTCACACTCGTGACGCTCGTGCGACTTGCGCTGCGCATATCGTCGATGCCGATCATATTTGAGGTCGAATTGTGGGCGGTGCTCATGGACATCACCATTGTGGCGGCCGGCACAGATGTGGCGCGAGCTGCGCCCGCTATTCGGGCGCAGCTGATCACATTTTACGCTGGCGCGGCGTTCTGGAAGCTCAACACTAGCTTTCTCGATGCACGCACGTCGTGCGGCACGATCTTCTTTGCCCAACTCATCGCGGCGTATGCACCCCCGCTTGCTCAAAGCGCACAGGTCGCATTCTTGCTCAGCAAGCTTGCGCCCGGTGCCGCCCTCGCGGTTGAGTTGGCCATCCCGCTGCTGCTCGCAACACGCCGCCGAGCCGGCCTCGCTCTCGCCTTGGTCTTCCACCTCCTCGTCGTGCTCACGCCACCGCCGAACAATGCCGGTGGCTTTTCCGTGTGCGCCGCGCAATACCTCTTCTTCTTTGCGCCGGACGCGGTCGCGGCCGCTCTTTCTGAGACACGTGCCCTCAGCGTAACGGTGCTCGCTGCCCTCGCGGCTGTGATCGCCATCGCCGGACGCCTTGTTGGAGCTCATCCCTTCTTTTTTGACACGGCACCGACAGCATACTTTGCCCAATTCATCTTACTCTCGCGTGCGGTTGTCTTGATGCAACCGACGGTCACGGTTGACACGTCAGCAGGTGGCCAGAACGCGCTTCGTATGCGTGGACCGCTTGCCGTGGCGGCCGTCTACGCGTTTGGCTTGCCTATGCTCGGAGTCGTCGATCAGATGGCTCCCAACATGTTCAGCAACCAGCGCTTCCACGCCGGCTCCAACCACCTGCTCGTGCCCACTGGCCTGTTGCATGGGCTCCTTCCGAGCCAACTCAGCCGCGCGGCCTTTTCCACCATCCGCGTCACGTCAGTTACGTCCGAAAGGATGGCGGCGCAGTACCCGGCGGAAGTGACCGCTTCGATCAGTCCTGCCGCGCGCGCCCTCCTCGCCGCGGCGGGCCACACAGCGCGTCAGTGGAACCCAATGCTTGGGCGCGTCATCGGACTTGAGGCTGTGGCTGGACCCGCGGCCGACGCGCCCACCGCCGCCCTATACAGCGTGCCCGCCCTCGAGCTCCGGCGCCTCATCGGCGAGGCGCAGGCGAGAGGAGAGAGCTTCGAGCTCTCGTACACGCGCCTTTCGGTGGCCGTGCCGCCTGCATTGAAGGCCAACATCGAGGCGTGGCGACAGCGTGGGGCTGGTGTAGACGTTGTGTACCGGTGGGACGCGAAGGCCAGGACGGCGACGTGCTCGCTCGGGCGGGGACTTTTCCCCCCATCGTGCGCCGCCGATGAGGTCGCGCTGCTACCGCCGCCGCAGTGGCCAGTGAGTCTCATGCTATTTCAGCCTCTGCCAGTCCTGCTAGGAGAGAATTGGGATGAGGTGCACTGCTACGGGCCATGAGATCGTTGTCGTGTCCTAGCGAGTCGGTCGCGACTTGGACGACGCGATCGATGACGACGACCTCGTACGAGGTCTATACGAGGTCGAGCATTTGGAGCAAGCCCCATGCGCCATCATCCCCCGGCAGCCGAGCACCGCGTGGCGAGTGTGTGTCACAGAGAGCCTATTGTCAAAATACGTGTCTTTTCTGTTGCATGTCAAAGACTTGTCTTTTATGTTTACACGTACCGTAAAGGTCAGCTCAAAATGACCGGCGTTAGACCGACTGTCAAATTCGCGTCGTGTTGAACTATGAAGAAAACGGTTCGCTGAACTTCACAGCAGTCTTTTTCTGCGCGTCGAGGTGACCCGTCGCGGGCGCACCTGTGGACCTGAGCTTCACGAACGGCTGGCTGGCTTCCTTCATTTACTGTCACAGTGACAACCATGGAGATGCGCGATGCCCTCTCGCTGGACGAGCAGGACATTGCCGCGCGGCTGGCCAACTACTCGCGGAAACTCCAGTCGATTCGCAGGAATGATGGGCTTGTGTCAGAGGGCCTCACATCGGCTGCTTTGGAGAATACGCCCGCTGGGCGCCGGCGGCATGCGCGGCCCCTCTCGATCGCCGAGAATTACCGGTTTGCGGTACAGATCCAGCGGCTCGTGCAGAGCGTCAGCTTCACGCAGACCGTGCTCACAGCCGTGCTCACGGCAATGAGCAGCAGCGTGCTCGCGCTCTACATCCCCGGCTACGCCTTCGGATTCGCCGCCTCGTTCGCGCGCGTACAGCGCCAGCACGGCCTGTGCACGGTCTTCAACCTGGCCTACCTACTCTCGTCCCTCGGCTGCCCGCTCGCGCTCATCGTCGCGCTCGTGCAGGCCGGCTCGGCCACGAACCTCATCAATCAACTGCCTCGCCACTCAGTGTCGTCAAGCCTGATCGCCGCCGGCGTGGCCACGGGAATCGCGTCGGTCCTGGGCTCGATCCTCGCCGCGTACGTGATCGCGCGCCCGCTCCAGCTCTACCGGTACGAGAGCGTGGCTGGGAGCGAAGAGGCGGCTGATCAGGGCTCGGAGCGCACCGCAGGCAAGCGAGAGGGCATCGGCATAGAGGATCCGGCGGGGCACGCGGCGTCGGCGGTCGCGCCGATGGAGTCGTGGCTGGTCGCGGGAGAGCCTGGGCTACTGGCCGACGCGCACGCGGTGGGCAGCCTAGTCCCACCTCCCCAAGAACGAAAGCTGAAGCCCCTCGTCTTTTTCAAGGTCAATAAGCAGCTGCCGCCGCCGCCGTCCAGCGCCGCTGCCGCCTCGAGCCTGGATGGGGCGCCCGGTGGCGCCGCCGGCGGCACCCTGCCCGTACTGCCGAAGCCGCCAAGTGCTCTCCGCTCGCGCTCGAGCTTGGAACCGAATGCCGCCGACCCCAGCGCCGCCGCATCTGGCGTCCTGACGAGCGACGAGCTACCAGATCGAGTGTCAGGGACGAACTATTTCGAGCTTGCCTCGCCGCTGCCGGCGGCCGTTGCCGAGGAGGCAGCGGGCGCGGAGGCGGCGCCAGGTTCGACCGGCAAGGGCGACCGCGCTGCTGGCATTGCCGCTGCTGCTGCTGGCGGCATGCCTGCATTAGTCGAAGGCGCGAAGAAGGCTGTGGCAGGCGGCGGGGAGGAAGAGGAGGAGTGGGGAGAGGGCGAGGAGGACGACGATGGCGAGGAGGAGGAGGAGGAGGAGGGGGAGGAGGAGGGGGGGGAGGAGGAGGACGTGGCGGAGGAGGGTGGAGTTGTGGAGGAGGAGGGTGGAGCCTGGGCACCTATGAAACGGTTGCGCCAGGGCATCGCCTCCGCCGCCGACAACGCTCGCACTCTGACGATGCAGGCCTCCGAGTTGGCCGTGCAAGGCCAGATGTTGACGGGCCTGAGCGCCGAGGAGCTCTTCGATCGTGCCAAGCAGTTCAACAAGGAGGGCAAGTTCAAGAAGGCATGCGAGTGCATCGAGGCTGCGATCAAGTTGCAGCCAAAGATCTCGATGGCGCTGTCCGCGGCCAATCTGCGGCTCAAGCTCGGAGATCACCATCTCGCCATCGAGGCCTACCGCGGCGTGATCGCCCTTAAGGGGCAGGACCCTCCGGTAGGCCCGACGGAGCGGGAGCTCGAGATGGCTGAGCGCAAGCTCGTCGAGGCGATAGAGCTCGCACGGCAGCAGGAGCTCCACGTGAGCGCGCTCGGGCGCGACGCCGAGCCACAGTCCGCCAATTGGTACGCTGCCCAGCTGGATGAGCTCTCAGAGGATCTCTTCGCCGAGAGTGCGACGCTGTACGCCGAGCATGGCGTGGCGCTGCAGGACGGTCTCAAGGAAATGTCGCGTCACCTGCGCGCGAACCGCATCCTCGCGTGTGGGCAGGTGCTTCCCCTGCCCCCTCCACCCCGCCCCGACCCTCCATACCCGCCCCAACCCCGGATGACCCGCCCCACCCCCCCATTCTACCCGCCTCATCCCCCAAGTACCCGCCCTGCGAACTTGCGCTCCCGCCCCACCCCGAGGATAGTCTCCCCTACCACCTTCCCAACCCCACCTTTCTAATCGTACCCCTCTGCTGCGCCGGTCGCAGGTGCTTCGAGGCGTCGAGAAGCTCGTCACAAAGGCTTGCCTCACACCTCGTGACGAAACGGAGCAGGAGTGGCTCAAGAACATGCGCACGATGCTCAACATGATTCTGGTCTCGACGACCGAGGTGCAGATAGCCTTGCGCGAGCTGGACGAGCTGGGTAGTGGGGGCTGGCGACCTGCGTCTGAGGCACTCGGGCTTCGCACTCAGTGGCGACCGGACGAGGATGGGTCCCTATGGGTACGCATCGACGGCGAACTCTCAGGTGCCTCCCTTTTGCATGCATCGGCGGTGGCACACGAAGCCGAGCTCTGGCCTAAATGGATGCCCTTCTGCGGAGCCGCCGAGGTGCTCACGCATATCTCTCCGTATGAGCGCACCACGTACGTGCAGTTCGACCTGACGCCCATGATGAAGCGCGGCGCTCTCATCCACTGGTCCATTTCCGACTCTCTACAAGAGCGCCAGTCCATCTTGCTGCTCGGCGCGTCGCTCGGGGACGCGGCACCTGTGGAAGTCCCAGCGAGCGCGGAGGGCATCAAGCTCGCGTCGTTCAAGTGCATCAAGGTTCTCATCCACCCCCTCACGAAAACATCGTGCAGGGTCAGGTGGGTCAGTCATGTCGACCTCAAAGCGGGCAGCCTGCCGCAGACGCTCGTCTCGATGGTGACCAACAAGGTGGCCGGTTCGCTGCTGAGCACGCTCATGCGCGAGGCGCAGAAGGCGACCCAATCACTGGCCGATGCAAATGCGATCTACGCCGGAGGCGCTGGAAGCACACCTGACGTGCGTCGTATCTCTAGCGGCGCCGCGCCCACCGCTGACAACGTCTACCTGCGACGCATCCAGGACGATCCCTCCTTCTACGGGCCGATGGCCGCCATCATCGACAACTACTTTGAGATTTTTGGCGAGGGAGGCGGCTCGGACGACTCGCCAGCGACTCGCCAGTGATGCAGTGAGGCGCCGACGGCGCCGGGCTGAGATGCATCTGCCATCTGCCTCCTCTGAGTCTGGACGTCTCTGGGTGCGCTCGTGTCCGCGTCATTTTGTCCGCGCCGCCGTCGGTGGCCGTCGTAAATACACTAAAGCCCATTTGCACGATCACTTAGCGAACACTGAATAGTACACCGAATACTATTTATACAGGCTCGATGCATCAGGATCATCATTTCGTTTGAAAGAGACGCGCGACGGCCGACGCGGTGCCGCGCCGCCGCCGCCGCGCGGCGTGACAGTCGCGCGTCTCGTGTGCGCGGCGCGCTGAGGGACGGCGCATGCGGGTTCTGATTGATGATACCTGCGATGCGGTGCCGCGTCGCAGAAGTACCGCATGCACGGATGAATCGGCGCGCCACGCTCTCGTCGGCCGCGCACGGCCCACACATTTCCGTTAGAAGTAGAAGCGTTGTGTGGCCTGGATCTGGAGCCGGCAGATTGGGCATGTCTCGAGCTTACGCGAGCACTTCCGGCAGAGGCACGCATGTCCGCACGGGATGAGCACCACTTGAATGGGCTTATCGAGGCACACGCAGCACGTACGTCGCTGCATGCTCGCGTCTCCGCCGGCGGTGCCCGCTCCTGTCAACGAGTTCTCGCCAGCCGTCGTCCGGTTGTCGGTGGTGCCGCGTGTCGAGAACGGCCGTGCAGCTGCAGCGGCGGCGCTAGTCGCCTCACGAAGCAGAGGGTCGCGCGGCGCCCGCTGCATCTCCTCGTCCGCGCCGTCATCCTGGCAACGGAAACCCCACGCGATGAAGAGCACGAGCAATGTGCCGACGGTCAGGATGACTGCGAGCCAGACCGTTGGCGGCACCTGCTGCATGCAGCTCGGCGGCTTACTGAAGCCGGCGTCGCAAGTACATTCGGCCTCGCCCGTGCGATTATTGCAAGAGCAGTGCGACGCGCAAAAGTACATGTTGGCGACTGAGTCATAGCCGCAGCAGATTCCGTTGGTGGAGCAGAACTGGCTCTCACAGAAGATGGGGGCGTTGATGTTGTAATTTTCAACCAGACCAACAGATGCGTTGGCTGCGAGACTCTGCAGCCCCGCGACGGCGAGGTTGTCACCGGCACCTGAGCCAGTACCGACGGCTGTCATAGGCTTCCGTACGGGTTGACGGTCTTGGTCGGAGCAGCCGCGCGGTAGAGGAAGACGAAGACTTGACGAAGTCTTCACCGCACGTAAGTCATGTCAAGTCAAGTCAAGCTCTCATACATTGTATCACAGAAGTGTCCATGTAAAAGGAACGGGTCGGGGTGCGCTGCTTTTCACAAAAACACCCACAAAGAACCGCGTGCCGCCTTTTTTTCCACACTCCGGTCGAGCCGAGAAGGGCAACGCGGTTTCTGTTACCTGTTCTCGCGAGGACCTGTGTGCTGCGCTGGCCAGGAGGCCAGCACCACAAAATGGCACTACGGCAGTCTGTGCCAGCAATTCTGAAATTTCCCAAGCGATCTGCGGACATCGGCAACATCAAGGCATAGCGTACGGCACGTGTCGAGCCCTGTTCTCGACCCACTTCTGCCTTCAACAAGACCAGACAACCAACTCACCTGCTGAGCAGCTGCCTCTCTGCGAGCAAGTTCTTGATGGCGAGCGCCGTCGCAGAAGAGGTGGCGACCATCGGTGACACCTGGACTCTCGGGCTCGTCCATCCGGCCTGTTGCAGCGCATGCATCCGCTTGGCTTCCTCCTCGAGCCGTGCGCGCACACTCAGCAGGCGCGCCTTGACGTCTGCGAGCGCCGGCCGCGTCGTCCGCTCGAGCTGTTCGCTCGAATGCTCGAAACGTGTCTTGGCCTCGGCGGTAAAGTTGGCGGTCTCTTGTTGCAGAGACTCGAGCACCCTACGCGTGGCGTCAAGCTCCACGCGCGCGAGAGCATTGGCCGCATGCAATCGCTTCGCATCGGCGACTGCGTTCGCCGCATCGCTGCGCGTCGCCGCGCGCGCTGTCGCGGCCGCTAGTGCATCTGCTTGCATCTGCCGAGATTGCGCCTGGAGCTCCGCCAATTGGGCGAGCCGTTGGCCATCTGCCTGCTGCAGCTCGAGGCGCAAGTCGGCGAGGGCCACCTCCATCGAGCCTAGCTCTTGCCGCTTGCGCCGCCCTTCGTCGACCAGTGACGCGAGGCTGGCCTTGGCCTCGCCACACTGCTCGAGAAGGCGTGCGAGCTTCGCCTCCTGAGCGAGCACCTGATGAGGGGGGCAATCAAGGGTAATGAGTGGCCATCAGAGGGGAATCACAGTGCGAGCTTCGCCTCCTGAGCGAGCACCTGATGAGGGGGGCAATCAAGGGTAATGAGTGGCCATCAGAGGGGAATCACAGTGCGAGCTTCGCCTCCTGAGCGAGCACCTGATGAGGGGGGCAATCAAGGGTAATGAGTGGCCATCAGAGGGGAATCACAGTGCAAGTGAGCGAGCACCTGCGCCTCCAGCTGCGACGACCGCTCGCGCACGACGGAGGGACTCTCTGTGACGGAGGTGGCCGCCGCAGCCGCAGCGGGTGCCTTTCCGTTGCCTGTGCTCGCGGCACCGGCGGCAGATGGCGCGGCTTTGGGCGCGGCCGGCGATAGCTTCGGGGCAGGGGCGGCGGCGGGAGTGGCGGGCGTGGCGGGCCCGGGGGCGGCGGGCGGGGGGGCGCGGGCGGGCGCTGGCGCTGGCGCTGGCGCTGGTGCTGGCGCGGGCGCGGGCGCGGGCGCGGGCGCGGGCACGGCGGTGGCGTCCGCCGGGTCTGCCACAGGGCGCGTCCACAACGTCTTCTTGGTCGCAGAATGGTAGTAGTACACCCGGCCGTCGGGCGCCGTAGCGAGCCTCCACCCCTCCGGTAGCGACGCCTCGGCGGCGGCGGGAAGAGAGGCGGCGGCAGCAGTGGCGAGGGCAGCAGGCGGCGGTGTGGGCGCCGACGGCGTCGGCGGGGAGGGCGTCGGCGGGGAGGGCGTCGGCGGGGAGGGCGTCGGCGGGGAGGGCGTCGGCGCTTCGGGCAGCGAGGCCGTCGACGGACCGTCAGTCGGGAAGGAAGCACGAGAACTCGACGCCGCGGCGGACGGAGGGGCGGCAGCGGCACCGGTAGTGGCGATCTTCGGTGAGCTTGGGGGCGACGGCGCAGCAGCGGCAGCAGAGGCGGCAGCATCGGCTGCGGGAACGGTCGCCGACGTGCCCGCATCCCCATCCCCTTCCGAAGCTAGCTCAAAAGAAACCCGACTTTTCGCCTTCTGGAGACCACCCGTCAGGACAGTGATGTCCCTGGCCACATCCGCGATCGATTGCCTCGACGATTCTTTCTTCAATTGTCTGTTGTCTTCAACGGTCTCTTCAATTGCGCCCCTCAATACGGCCATTTTGGATTTGCCCTCATTTAGGGAATTGCGCCCCTCAATTAGGGAATTGCGCCCCTCAATCGCCATTTTGGATTTGCCCTTTGGCTGCGGCGAGGTTTCAAGGTCCTCACCCGCGGTGCGCTTCTCGACGCCATTGTACTTGCGCTCAAGCATCTTCAGGGCGGTTTTGGGGTCGAACGATTTGCCATCGATCGCGCGCTTCTCGCGGAGCCCATACATTGAGTTCGCGCGCGAGGCGTCGCTCGTGGTGGTGGATGCCTCAGACATGTTGTCCTCCTCCCCCTTCGCACCATCCTTATTCGCTCCATAGCACCACGAATCGACCGGTAGCACCTGATCAAGGTCGAGCGTGTAAGCACGCACGGCCGCCAGCCAGACGCGCGCCTCGCGCTCCGACTCGGCGGTGAACACGTATGACGAGTGGCGCGAGATCGTCTTCTTGGGCGCACCGCCGTCCTTTTGCTCCTCCAGCTTGATCATGTGACCATTGAGGTGCGCCTTCGTGGGCTCGTCGCTCTTCTTCTCCGCCGTGGGAAAGAGCTCAAACGAGAGGGCGGCATTTGAGCCCTTGGTGGCCGGGCGCGCGCTCAGCCCCTCGAGCTTGATAAACGCCTGGGGCTCCTTGTCCTTCGCGTCGCGAAAGAAGTAGAGCGCACGGCTCGAAAGCAAGCCGTACATGCGCTTCGCCGAGCCGCCCACCTTTTTGGTGGACGCCTTGCAAAGCCATCCCTCGTGCATGACGGCCGTGTGCGGGCGCTCCTCGACGGCCCACTCGTAGCGCGAGACGCGCTGATAGAATCCTCGCAGCATCTGCTCGTCGGGCGAGGATTGGTCCTTTTGGATCCCCTTGAGGTTGCGAACGTACTGCTGAGCATTCATCTTCTTGTTCTTCGGGATGTTGTCGTTGTGCGCGTCGACATTGAGCATCACGAGCGAAAAGCAGAGGATCATGACCGTGTCCTCGTGGTCAAACGCGGTCGGATTGCATTCGAGGTACCGCGTCGCGAAGATCGTGAGGATACGGTCGATCTTCTGCGACTCGCCGGGCAGCTTGATGAGCGCGATGAAGCGGCGCAGCGCCGAGTCCAGCGGCACTTCGGAGAAATCCATGACCTCCAGGATGGCGGCCAAGGTCTCCTTGTGGTGTTCCTTCTCCCCGCCCACGTAGTCACCCACGTACTCGAGCTTGAGCTTGCCGTCGTTGGCGATGAGGAAGTGCGCCGTGTCGGCCGGGGTGCCATCGAGGTAACCGGCCTCGACCATCGCCTTGATTCCCCTGTCGGCCGACTTGGCGTTATTGAACATCGCGATCACCTCGCGCGGCGAGCGATCGGTCGGCCGGTTGGGCCAATCCTCGGGTCCACCAGCGCCTGTGTGAGTGACAGCTACTGAGGCGCGTCGCTTGCGCGCCGAAGAGTCCTCCATCCACACCGGACCCCCAAATGAACTTTCGCTTGAGATATCGGAGTCTACCGAGGAGCCGATGGACGAAGGTCGCCTCGATCTCATCGATGGCGACGCCCCGCTAGGGCTCTCGGGCTCCGGCGTCTGCATCATCGTTCGCGCAGTTTGAGCCGCTGTGATGCGCACACCTTCGCGACACCCTATTCAATCAAGTAACCAAAATCAAATACCAATCCCAATATCGTCCGCTGTGCTTCCCTCAAAGTTGACGTTTGATGCGAAACGAATCGGGAAATGTCCATGATGAGTAATAAGCCGATGAAGAGGGTCGGCTACTGCGAGCAAACGGTCGTGGGAGGCGACTGCGCGCTCGACCGGCTTGGCGCCTGGGAGGGAATCACAAGCATGCCCGCGTGCGCAGAGAAGTGCCGAGGCTGTGCAAAGTGCCGCTTCGTGTCTTTCTCACGGGAATTTGGCGACTGCTCGTGGTATTCGGCGTGCGATCAAATCCAGACAGAGATCCCATACAAGCCGCCGGGCGCTGGCAAGAGTTACTTCACCCTCGATGTCAAGCCGCCGCTGCTGAGTGCTGAGCATCTCTTAAGCGCTGATGAAAAAAGCATTGTTGAGGGGGGCCACCATGACCTTGAGGCTCCCGGCGCGCTGCTGGCGGCTGCCCGGATGCTGGCGAACGAGCGCAACGAGCTTGTGTTCATGGTGACCGGTAACGACGCCAACTCGGTCCGCGTGCTGAATAGCTCGCTCGTCACGTTGGAGACGATCGGGCTGCGGAAGCATACCCTCGTGATCGCCGACTCTTGGGAGACGTGCGAGGCGCTGCTGGCACCGCCCTGCTTCTGGACCAGCAGGACCCTGCGCAACAAGCCGGCGATGAGCATCACCATCGACAAGTTCTGGGACTGGCGCTTCAAATTCTACCACATCAAGAAGCGGTACATGGCGATGCTTGTCTCGTGGGGCTTCTCGGTGCTACAGACGGATACGGACGTGGTTTGGGTGCACGACCCCTTCCCAGTGCTCAAGTCGATCGGCTCGAGCGTCGTCGTCATGGGCGATGGGCCGATCGCCAATGCGGGTGTCGTCTTCGCACGCCCGGGCAGCAAGGCGGCGATCGCTCTGCTCGAGGATGTGGCGTGGAGAGTGCAACTGTTCCAGTTTTGGCCCGAGTACGTGCGCAAGGTGGTGCCGTACGCCCAGCCGCCGTACTACGCCAACTCGGACGACCAGACCATTCTCAACGACGCGATCGTCTCGGCCGTGCTCGGGAAGCGCACCTTCCTCGGTTCGACTGCTCGCTTTGAGGCGAAGAACGGGTACAACCACCAGGCGAAGACAATCTGGGAGGGCTCTGCGTATGCCAAGGAATGGGAGAAGCTCAAACATCAGGCAATGGCGCGCTCCTACTGGAGGCGGCTGTCGGTACCGTGGGCCGCGCCCAATGCGCCGAAGCAGGGATTCTTCTCGAAAAAAGGAGGGCGGGCTGGGAGGGAGGGTAGTCACCGTTACCAGCTGTTCCCGTTCAGCTTGAATGCGAGTGACAGCCTCGCTGTCGCGCCACGTGCGCTCTTCGCCCATTTGCCCTACAGCCCTGACAACGCCATGACGCACCTGACTGCCGCGCGCGGCTTCAACGCCAAGGTCCAGTCGTTGACGAGCATAGGTGCGTGGTTTCCCACAGGTGTGGGCATATGGAATCCCACGGACGCTGCGCCGGTCAGTCGTTGAAGGTTGAACGCAGCACCACGAGCGCTCAGAGCACAGAGCTCAGAGGATGTGGCAGCGGAACGAGAAGCCAGGAGTGTGAAACAGGATTCGTTGCAGGCTGGGGGTGCCAGACGGACGACGCGTACTCATCGCGTGCTGTGTGATGTGCCTATGCAAGGAAAGCGCAAGCACGGCGGGAGGGTGCGCCGCGGCACGCTCGCGCCGATCCCCGGATGTGGGACCGACCTCACCCGTCACCGACGACGATGCCGACGACGTCCGGCGAATCATGGGTACAATATATTGTCTGTACGTCGGTGTGAATGAGCAGCGTTTTTGGTTACTTGTTTGGTGTGGTAACATTGTTTCGTCGGGCGTTCACGGTCGGTCCACACACGCGACACGCGGCCCCGGAGAGCAGTGCGCGGGCGCGGGGCGCGTCACCTCGCCTCCGGGTCCGGCATACCTCATCCTACGGAGCACACAGCACGCAGACACCGCCTTGAAGTCGGAGACTAGATCTTGCGACGCCGCCCGCCCACACACCTGGATCCCCGCCACAGTCACGCACGAGTTTCTGATCGATAGCAACGCCCGATATGTGGACTGCTCGTCCTCCGGTCGTCCCAGGCCCCACATGCCACATGCGTCCGTCATGTGACCACATCGCTCCTCAACCAAGTTCACCCGTCCACTACCCGCCCGCGGATCAGGCGACAGGCGCGCCGACGTCCGTTCCTTGCCGCCCAATCTCGGGATTAATCTCGGGGCCCGCAGCTCCCCGCAGCGCCCGCGTCAGCACTGGTCGGGGCCGGCGGGCGTGTCGGGGATGAGCCCGGAGAGGGCTTCGCGCGTGCGCTGGTGGGTGGCAAGCACCGCCTCCGCGGATTCTTTGAGCGACGCGATCCACTCGTCGTGCTCAGCATAGCGTTGGCGGATCTCGTCACACGTAGCGCACGAGCCCTCGTCACAGGCCGCGCCGCCCGCAGAGCCCGTCGACGAACGAGCCCCCCCGGACGAGCGTGCGGAGGCCATGTAGGCTTCCACTTCCGCCTGCGCCTGGCCGGCCGCCGATGGGTCGCGCAGGTACTGGTTGACGAGAGCGGCGTGCTCGGCCGCGTCGGCCGAAAGCAGGAGGGATTCGCCCGACAGTCCAAACGAGCCCAGGGACGAGCCTCGCGCGCTGTAGCCCAGATCGGCCGCAAAGCCCGAGTCACGCCCGTCGCGCGCCTCGGCGCGTAGTCGCTCCCTCAAGCCGGTATCGAGGCCCGAAAGGCGCAACCCCCCGAGCGCATCGCCGGCGAGACCACCCGACGAGAGGGAGCTACTCCTGCGTGAGCCAGCCCCCATGCCCCCGGCCGCGGAACCGCCCCCGAGCCCACCGGCCGAATAGTATGCACCGCCCGAGGCGAACGCCAGATCTCGCGCGGCGCCGCGCTCCATGTCGTCGCAAGCGAAGCTCACCTCGGCCGTTGGGGCTGCGGGCGTCTGGAGAATGGCCGCCCCGGCGCGGAGCTCGGAGAGGAGCGCCGGGTCGCAACCGAGCATCTCGAGCGTGCGCAGCTCCGCGTTGGTCGGCACGAGCTCCTCGGAGCGCTTGCGCAGCTCCTCGTATGCGGCCGTGGCTGACGGGTGCTCAGATGGAGGCGGCGGCGGCGCGAAGCTCGTCGCCGCGCGCGGCGGGAGCGCCGCCGAGGGGGGCGGCGCTATCGGCGGCGGCGTTGGTGCCTTGGTGGCCATAACAGGCGCACGCCGGGAGGCTGCTCCGGGGAGAGCGGCCTGCGCGACCTGCGCGGGAGTGAGGGACGGCGGCGCGGCGGGGGCTCCTACCGGTACCGGTCCACCTCCCCCTCCCCCTACCGGTCCTCCTCCCGCCTCGATGGCGCGCGCCAGTAGGGCCGCCCGTATCTCGGCGTCCGAAGGCGCGGGCGCGTAGCTGCAGCCGCCGCCGCCGGGGCCGCCGACGCGGCCGCTGACAGGGCGTCCTGGGGTCGGGAGCGCGGCGGCGGCAGCATAGGCGGCCGCTCGATCGACCGAGCCGGGCACTCCCGGCGTCGACACAGCCGCTTGCGTGGTCCGGAGCGGCACACGCGCATCTCCGTACAGCGGCGTGCGTGCGTCGGGGATGGCGGCGGCCATCTTTTCACGCGCCTCGAGCGCCACCGCATCGACGCGGCTCATCGCGGCGCGTTGCCCTTGGGCGCGCTGCTCCCAGGCAGCCTCGGCGTCCGCGACGGCGCGGCGCAGCGGCTCGGGCGCCGCAGAGCGCGCCGCCGAATGCAGATGCTGCAGCGAGGAGCCCAGCGACGCTTCATGCTCGGCCTCGGCAGCGAGGTGCAGCTGAGATGCCTCTGCGAGGCGACGCTCGGCCTCGGCGCGCCGTTGCGAGCGCTCGAGCTCGTCGAGCTCGGCCGTTTCGGACTCGAGGCGCGCGAGGGCTTGGCGCCGCTCGTAGTCGAGGATCGCAGTGCGCTCCGCCTGGCGGCGCGCCATCCACGCTCGCTGCTCGGCGAGCATCGCCTGGGCGGCCTCGTCGTCCTGGTTGGCGAGGGCGCGCTGACGACGAGCCTCCACATCGGCAGCGTGACGGCTGATGGCTTCCTCATCCTGGCGGACAGCCTCGAGCTCCGCCTGGCGCACGAGCTCCGCCGAGCGCAGCGTTCGCCGAAACTCGGCTTCGCGCAGTGCACCTTCGACGGACTCTTCCCGCGCCTCGCCCGCAGCGATGTCGAGCAGCGACTCGCGCCGATGGGCCTCAGCGTCGCGTCGCAGTCGGGCTGCCTCGAGCCGTGCCTCGACCTGCGCGACCTCCTGCTTGTCGAGCAAGCTGAGCTGCTGCGCGCGCGACGCGGCCGCTGCCTCGGTCACGCGCCGCGCCGCCGCCGCCTGCGCCGCTTGCTGCGCGCGCAGCAAGCTCTCCGATTGAGACGCTTGGTCCTTGAGCAGCTTGAGCTCCTCGGCGCGCACGCGCAGCTGCATCTCGGCGGTGGCCTCGGCGCTCTCAATCTGCTCCTGGAGCGTCGTCATGGTGCTCGCGTGCTCGCGCTCGCGAGCCTCCACAGCGAGCCGCAGCCGCTCCGCACGCGCATCCATCCCCTTGAGCCGCGCCGTCTTGAGCGCCAGCGTGGTCTGTGCCGCCTGCTTCTCGAGCTCGGTGCGGCGCTGCGCCAGCTCCTTCCGGCATGCCTCCTCGGCCAAAGCAAGCGTAGCCTCACGCGCGTGCCACTGCTGCAACCGCGCCGTCTCGACGCTCTCCTCCTCCTCGAGCGCCGTCGCGAGCGCCCGTTGGCGCGCCAGCTCCGCCTCTGATTTCCGAATGGCCTCGAGCGTGGCCGCGCCGTGGTTGACGATCGCCGTGGGCATGGGCAGGCTCGCCGGGTAAGACTCGCCCACGGCGAGGGGGGCGAAGCTCTTCCATGCCGGCAGCGTCACGCCAGGGCGCTCATAGAGCTCGTACGCCGACTGCAGCCAGCCGCGCATCATGATGGCTGCCGGGCGCAGCAGCACCGCCGTCGCCTGCTCGGCCGTCGTCGCCGCCATCAGCGGCGCGCTGATCTTCCCAATGAAGGCGGCGAGGACGTGGAGGATGAACTGCGGCGCCATGCAGAGCAGATGATCCCACAACTGCATCCAATCGTCACGATCGAGCACCCGCGCGAAGAGCGACGCGAGCAGCGGCCAAGCCCACACATCAGAGCCGACGGACAGGTGCTGCAGGTGGGCATACACCTGGGGCATACACATCTGGAGTCAGAGGCAATCCAGAGGCAATCCAGAGGCAATCCAGAGGCAATCCAGAGGCTGTCAAGAGGCTTTGCAGAGGCCAGCCAGAGGCACCTGGGGCATATGAGCCTGGAGCAGCTCCTCTGCCTGCCCGAGGATCACGACCGGCGGATGCGGATAGAACTCGTAGAAGGACTGACCCCAGTTGAGCAGCACCGTCGCGCACGCCTCAAAGGCCCCAAGGTCGTCGCCCCCGAACGCGTCCATCAAAGGAAAGAGCGTCGTCGGAAGCTCGCGCAGCTGGCCGAGCAGCGGGCACCAGTGCGCCAGGCAAGAGAGCAGGCGCTCGAGGCGCTGCCCAGTGCGCCGGTCGGCGACGGGCAGCGCGCGCATGAGCGCAGCGCATTCGGGGTGGATGCCTTTGGCGAGGAGGGCCCGATGAGCTCGCTCATTACGCGGAAGTTGCAGCGCGAAGCGCCACGCGTACAGCCGGTGCGCGCTCGGGAAGGCCCAGCAGGTGCGCAGCATCGCCTGCAGGTGGCCCGGGTGCAGCAGTGGCGAAGCCGGACCCAGACCGCCTGTGCTCGCCAGAGGCAGCGACGCCCCCATCGACCTGCCCGACTGCTCAACGTCACGCCCAAAGACTTTGGTCAGCGGCGACGCTGCCTCGGGCGCAGGCAGTCGGCTTCCCAAGACCCTTGCCTCGGGCGCCGCGTCCGCGCCCTCGTATTGCTGAGACTCGTCCGCAAAGAGGGGGCCTGACGAAACGGCGCGGAGTGGCTGCGGCGAGAGGCCGACCGGCGGCAGCAGCGCACTCGCCTCGTACAGCCGCAGCTGGCCGTCGCCGCCCACCGCGCCCAGGTAACGCAAGGAGGGGTCGAGCGCGGCGCTGAGCAGCACGCCCGCGCCCTTGGGTGGCGCGAGCGTGTGCACGAGCGCCGGCGCCGCCGCATCTACCACCCGCAGCAGTCCGTCATCGCTCGTCAGAACGAACGTTGCCAAGGGCGCGGGGCGGGCACCGCTGCCGCTTGCGGGGAGGGCGAGCGGGAGCGGCAAGAGGTCGCGCACGCCCGCCGCCGCCCCGGGCAGCAGGATCATCTTGACCAGCGCGCCCGTGCGTAAGGACCACAGCGCGAGCCACCCACCCTCGCCCGCGCCCGCCGCGAGCGTGCCGTCCGCAGTGGCGGCGCAAGTGCGCAGGCGAAGGGCGGTCGGCTGCCCAGCGGGCAGGCGCAGCACGTGCGCGGCCTCGAAGTTGGCGAGCCGCCAGAGCGTGATCGCGCGCTCGGCGCACGTCAGCAGCCCCTCCCCCGAGGGCACGAAGACCGCCTGTTCTAGCATCGCCTGACGGCCTGCGGGCATCGCGCGCACGCGCGAGCAGTCGCCGGTGTTCCAAACGAGAAGAGCGTCGGCGGCGATCGAGGCGAGGAGCGGGCGGCTCGGGTGGCACGCGAGCGAGCGGACGGGGTGTAGATGGCCCTTCATCGAGCCCGTCGCCGTCTTGGTGATGAGGTTGACGCATTCGACTGAGCCGTCAGCGAGCGCCACGAAGAGCTCCGAGCGGTTGAGCGCAGAGCACGCGATGGCGACGACCTTGGCACCGACGTGGGGAATGACCGAGTACCTGTTCTGGTACAGGAAGAAGGCGACGAGCGCGCCCTGCGCGTCAAGCGTCACCATCACATCGCCGATCGCATTGAACGAGGCGGACACAACGATGGCTGGCTTTCTGGAGGAGCTGCGGATGGCGTTGCCAATGGTGGCGACGACGCCATCGCCCGCGCTGCCGGCGCGCCGGCTAGCCGCCCAGATGCGGCCGACCTCGCAGCGCACCAGCGTTTTGGCTCCCATGTGTATTTCCAGCTGGGATTTCGTCGCCAGTACGACACTCCCGCCCGGGGGAGGGCCATTCCGCAAACGTGCTCAAGAGGACGCCATTTCGGTGCGTTTCTGTTCAAATAACACCTTCATCGAGTGCATCGAGTGGCGCGGCGATACTCTCGCTGACTCGCCTAACATGGCGCCCCAGAGTCCAACGAGGGCCCTTTGCTCTCAGATGGCCCTGCCCTGGCGACTCCACTCAAAGGCATGACATGCCAGTCCCATGACCCATGCGTTGCGTGCGCGCTTCGCGGCCCCGCGGCCCCAAAGTACAACTACATTTTGCCTCCCCCGCCCGCATCCAACGATGCTGCGCGCGCGTCTCCACCACAACCACCGCCGGCAGCTTCTCCCGCCGTCTTCTCGACCTCGCCGTTCACGCCGCCTGCATCGTCTTGCCGGCGTAGTGGGCGTCGCGCATCTGGGTGAGCTCGTCGTAGTCGATCGTCTCGTCGATCAGCAGCTTCTCGACCATCTTGTCCAACAGCGAGCGGTTCTCCGAGAGCATCTTGTAGCATGCCTCGTAAGCTCCCTGGACGATTTTGGACACCTGCGCGTCGATCTCCGCCTCCGTCTCGGCCGACGCCGCCTTCGTGTTCATGATGCCGTTGCCCTCGGGCACCTCCCACGCGACCGGAGCGTCGCCGAGTGCATCGTTGGCAAACCCCCACTGCGCCACCATCCGCCGCGCAATGTTGCGCACCTGCTGCAGGTCGCCCGAGGCGCCGGTCGTGACCTCGTCCTCGCCGTAGATGAGCTCCTCAGCGACGCGACCGCCCAGAGCGACGGCGAGCTGCGACTGCAGGTACTTTTTGGAGTACATGCCGCTCTCGGCGCGCTCATCGGAGGGTGTGAACAGCGTGAAGCCGCCCGCGCCGTTGGTGCGCGGGATGATGGTCACCTTGGTCACCATGTCATACTCGGGCGTCAGCAGGCCGGCAACGGCGTGACCAGCCTCGTGGTAGGCGACCAGGCGCTGACGCTCGGGGAAGTTGGTGCCGGTCGTCTTCTGGAGGCCGACCGTCGCGCGGTCAATGGCGTAGTCGATCTCGTCGTACGAGATCTCCGCCTTGTCGTTACGCGCGGCGACGATGGCGGCCTCGTTCATCAGGTTGGCGAGGGAGGCGCCCGAGAAGCCCGTTGTGCGCTTGGCGACGATGGCGAGGTCGCAGCCCTCGGCGAGCGGCTTGCCCTTGGCGTGCACCTTGAGGATTGCGAGGCGCCCCTTGACGTCCGGCAGATCGACGGGGATGCGCCTGTCGAAGCGGCCCGGGCGCGTGAGCGCGCTGTCGAGCATATCGGCGCGGTTGGTAGCGGCGAGCACGATGACGCCCGAGTTGCCGTCGAAGCCGTCCATCTCGGTCAGGATCTGGTTGAGCGTCTGCTCGCGCTCGTCGTTGCCGCCGCCGCCCATGCCGCCGCCCGCGCCGCCCGCGCGCGCGCCGCCGATCGCATCGATCTCGTCGATGAAGACGATGCACGGAGCGTTCTTCTTCGCCTGACCGAAGAGATCACGCACGCGGCTCGCGCCCACGCCGACGAACATCTCGACGAACTCGGAGCCCGAGGCCGAGACGAAGGGGACGCCCGCCTCGCCCGCGACCGCGCGCGCGAGCAGCGTCTTGCCCGTGCCCGGAGGCCCCTCCATGATCGCACCCTTGGGGATCTTGGCGCCGAGGGCCGAGTACTTGGCCGGGTTCTTGAGGAAGTCGACAATCTCAGTGAGCTCCTGCTTGGAGCCGTCGCAACCCGCAACGTCCTCGAAGGTGACGCCCGTCTGCGGCTCCATCTGGATCTTGGACTGCGACTTGCCCACACCCATCGGCCCGCCCGGCCCACCCATCGGGCCGCCCTGGCCGCGCGACGCGAGGATGTTGAGCCCGATGAGGAGGAAGAGGGGCAGGAAGTTGATCAGCAGGCCGCCAAAGCCGGAGAGAAGCTGAAAGGCGGGGTTGGCCTCGGGCGGCGGCACGACCGCGAACTGCACATTGTGCTTGCGCAGCTCCGTCACCAGCTCGGCGTCGCCACCGGGGAAGACGTTGACCTGGTGGTCGCGGCCCTCCTGGTCGAAGGCGACCACCTTGGTGCCGTCGTCGCTGAAGGCCACCTGGAGCGCACAGAGAGGGGGGGCGAGGAGTGTGGCAGGGTTAGGTAAGGTGGGAGAGAGGCCGAGGGCCGCGAAAGTGCGTGGTGGCGGGGCAGGGCGATGGCGCCGGCATGGAATGAATGCACACGGGGGGACTAAATTGGCGACGATGCCAAATGCCTCCCCACGGCTTGCGTCCGATGGGGCGTGAGGCGCGTGGCGCATGCGGAAGAGCACGCACCTTGGCCACCTCGTCAGACTGCACCTTGCCGAGCAGCGTCGAGTACGGCCACGGATCAGCGGCGTTGGCAGCGGAGACTGAGAGCGACGCCGCCAGCGCAGCGCCGAGCGCGGCGGACTTCAATCGCTGGTTGATCTGCAGATCCATGGCGATCCTCGCGCCGTGCATCTCAACGCGGCGCAGCGCCGGGCCAGAGCCGACCGGCGCGAAGGCGGCCGCCTGCAGCGAGAGAGCGGAAGCGAGCGCGGGGCCAAGCATCCTGCTCGCTGTCGTGATCGTCGAGGTTCGATTAGGGCGCTTCTTGGTAACTTCGTAGACGCAATCACAAATTGCCAAAGTAATTACTCTCCGAGTTTGGGACGGCAACACGATACATGTACAGCGGGACACTTCCATCAAGACCCCGAGCTAGTGGATCTGATTTCTCCGCTGCCCGGCCTTTTCTTCGATCGGAATCTTTCATAGATTCCCTCGTGGCCGTCCTGACCGTCCTTCGAAGTGATGAGAGCAAGGCGAATCCCGGTTGCGAACTCAGTGATGCAAGCCGTCGCCGCAGCGTCGCGCGTTGCGACGCTGATCAGGCGTGCCGCGCCGACATTGCAGGCTGCCCAAAACTTGGCGGAGGCGCACCGCTTCACCCAGTCGGCGATCAAGAAGGTTGTTGCTCGCAGATGATCAAGCCCCGAGTTTGAGATACTGTGCGCGGGTCGCGCGGCGCGACCATTCGCACTCTCTTCACGTGTGTGCATTCTCCACGTGTGTACCCTCTCCGCATGATTAGAAGGTGAGGACCGCATCCAGCCACCGCCACGCTACAGGTTGCCTTGCGTTAGAAGACCTCTGGGGTGATCAGTGCGGGTCAGGATGACCCTCCTGATCAGTTCTCTCACCATCTAGTATCTCCACGCTGTGCTGCACAGCTGGGCATCCGCTCGAGCTTGCATGCAAAGTCGCACACTTGTAAATTTGTGAGGTGAGGACTCGTGTCGTCTCCTAAGTTGCGTGTTGCACTGTTGGCCCCGTCGCCCCACGCGACCCGGGACACTCGAGTCGAGTCCGTCCTCGCGGGCCCTCTCGGGTCGCGTCGACCTTCCCTTTTCTAACCGGTGACACTCCATTCCACAATCGACGAATAAGCATGTCGAGGCGCACATCTCGACCGGGCGTATGCGCGCCCTCTGTAGCCGGAGGGGCCTAGCGCCCCCCGTCCGGACGACGGTACCCACACCGGGACACGCGACCATTCTATCGCGCGCACATCGCATGCGCCATAGCCACTGACAGCTGTCCGACCACGCGAGAACGAGACGCCCGAACTTTTGTATACCGATGTGTGCTGCATCCGCTCAGCCGCGTAAACGTGTCTATTCCGCTTGCTGAAGTGCTGCGAGCGCCTCTGCAGCATCTCGGGACACCTCCGCATCAGTCGACGATGCGGCGCTGGCGAGGCCCGCCATCAACTCGTCCACACCAGCCAAGCGACCTTCGACGCCCGGCTGGCGCTCGCGGATGAGTTGCAGCGCATTGAGCGCGGCGCGTTGCGTGCCAGGCGTTTTGGAGCTCAGGCAGGTGCCAAGCAGCGCCGGGAAGCTCAACTCGGCCTCGGGCATGCCTGCAAGCGATGCGACGGCCTGCAGGCAGTGCTCCTTGAGAGCTGGCGTCGTGACGGGCTCGAGCAGGACGCGCGTGAGGACGCCGAGCGCGCCCGCAAAGATGAGTCGCATGCGTGTAGCTGGCGAGTCGGCGAGGTTATGCACGAGCACCGCGCACTGCACCCCCACACCCTCGGCAGCCGTCGAGAGGCGTACGAGCAGCGGGCTGACCACCGGCGACTTGACGATTGCGTCCGTGCCGCAGCGATGCGTCGACATGGCCGAGAGCAGTCGCACCGCCAGCGAGGCGATCGGCATGGGCGCCTCTGGCGAAACGAGCGGCACGAGAGCGCGGCCGATGTTCGCTTCGAGCAGCCGCGACGTTGCGCGCTCGCTCGCCGCGCACGCCTCCGCGAGCAAGGCGAGAGCCACCTGTGCGTCCTGGCTCTCGTTTCCATCACCACCGCTGCTGCTGCTGCCTTCGAGCTCTGCGACGAGCAGAGCCGCCTTGGTCGCCCCACCGTCTGGATCCTCGAGCGCCTTGATGGCCTCTGAAACCGCGCCGGCCGCATGCGTGCTGGTGGCCTGCTGCAACTCCTCGGCGATGAAGCCCATCAGCTCGTCCTTCCGCGGCAGAAGGCTATCGACTGCGAGGCCAAGGCGCTTCTCGACGGCAAGTCGAACTGTTCTTGCAGTGACGGTTTCACCGCTCGCCGACTGCTCAGCCAGGGCGGCTCGCACAGCAGCTTGCAGGTCGGCGGCCGTCGGGCCTGGCATGCAAAGACGACCTCGGAGTCCTCGCCCGCTTTCCACCGCACGGAGGCTGCAGGAGATGCACGAAGCAGTTTTCTCGCATGAAGCCTCTCTCAGATTCCACTGTGAATTCGAAGGTGTGAACGGTGAATGAAGACTCTATACCTCGGGAAAAAGACACCGGGGGGAGCCGGGACTCACAAACACCGGTGACACCCATTCTCTCCAAAACGTTGGAGAGCGCGAGCCGTTCTCTGATCTTCACCAAGGCGACACGCAAGGCCGTTTTCGCTTCGAGTCGCGCACACGCCACGCCGTCTGCGACGGACTGCCCTTGGCCTGGGCCGCCGACTGCAAGCCGTGCTGGATCCAGTCGCGCGACTCTGCGGGGTCGATGACGTCGTCCGTCTCCAGCGTCCGTGCAACGCTGATCGCGTCCGCACGCTCAAGACCCCTACTCATCAGCTTGTCGAAGAGGGCCTGGCGAGCCCGCTTGCCGACTAGGGGCACCGCCGCCGCCGCTGCAAGCTCCTTGGCGAACCCGAGCTCGACGGCGCCCTCTGGGCCCATGGGACCAGCCTCGGCGCTCGGCCAGCTCGCGTGGAAGACGTTCGAACCCACGCTCATGCCGCCGCTCATCGCCATCGCCCCGAGACCGTACGCCTTGCGCAGTACGATCGTGAAGTAAGGGACCGTGAGCGACGAGGCGACGGTGAAGAGGCGGCTCATCTTGCGCACCGCACCGGTCCTTTCGCTCTCGGGTCCAACCATGAAGCCGGGCGTGTCGCAGAGCAGGAGCAACGGCAGCTCGAACGCGTCGCAGAGCTCCATGAAGCGCGCCGCCTTGAGCGCACCGTCCGAGTCGAGCGCGCCGCCGAGGTGCGATGGGCTGTTGGCCAGGACGCCGAGCGGCTGGCCGTTGACTCGCATCAGGCCGCTCACCACACCGAGCGCGTAGCCGCGCCGTAGCTCGAGCCAACTCCCCTCGTCCGCGAGTGTCTCGATGACGTCGCGCACCTCGTACAGCCGCTTGCGATTCAGCGGCACGATGGCACGCAGCCGTTGCTGGTCCACGTGGCCAAAGCCGCCCGCAGGCCGGGGGAGCGCCCCTTGAAAGAACGACAGGTAGCGCTTCGCGAGCTCGCACGCCTCGGATTCGTCAGAGGCGACCAAGTCGACCACCCCTGCTGTGACCTGCTCGGCACACGGTCCGATGGCGTGGGCCGGCACCTTGCCGAGCCCACCGCCTTCGACCATAGCTGGCCCCGCCATCCCGATGTTGCTGCCCCGGGTGGCGATGACGACGTCGCACGAGCCGAGCAGCGCCGCATTCCCTGCGAAGCAGTAGCCGCTCGCGATGCCCACGGTGGGGACCAGGCCAGAGAGGCGCCCCATGGAGCGGAAGGTCGGGACGGCCAGCATCGAGTTGATGATCGGATCGACATCCACGTCCCCCGGTCGGCCGCCGCCGCCCTCGGCGAGAAGGACGAGCGGCAACCGTTGCGACTCGGCAAGATGCAGCATGCGATCGAGCTTCATGTGATTGAAGACGCCCTGTGTACCCGCGAGGACGGTCGCATCGTAGGCGACTACAGCTGCGCGACTGCACGCCGGCCCGAAGGTGGCCTCGTTGATGCTCCCAACGCCGCACACCAGACCGTCCGCAGGGGTCGTCTTGATGAGGTCGTCGAGGGAGCGCCGGCCACGCTGAGCGGCCACGGCGAACCGCCCATACTCGAAGAAGGAGCCCTGATCCACAAGAGCGTCCACATTCTCGCGTGCCGTGCGCTGGCCTCGTTGGCGTCGCTTGGAGACCTTGTCGCTGAACTTCGGGTCTGCCACGGCGCGGCCCGCGTCTGAGATCAGTGCGCGCCGCTCGAGCACCCTCGCGAGGTCTGCACGCGGCGGGCCATCGAGAGCCTCCCCGGCTTCATCAAGTGCGCCCGTCACCTCGGGCAGCTGGGGCTGCAACGACCTCTCCGCGAGACGTAGCAATGCGACTGGCTCTTGAGCATGGACCAGCTGGCCCTGCGGCACGAGCAGCTCGACCAACGTGCCCGCGGACGGCGCTTTGACGACAAACTCCATCTTCATGCTTGAGACCACCAAGATGGTCTGGCCAGGTTCGAGCTCTGCCCCTGGCTTCGCTGCGTCGCCCGATTCGATGACTTGACCGTTCACAGGGCTTAGCACTAGCAGGCCCCCCTCGAGCGCCGCTTTGGGCGCATTTGAGGGCTGCGCGACATTCGAGGGGTTCGCGCGCGACGGGGCCATCGCACCGTCGAGTAGCTCCGCACGGCTGCCGCTGCTTCCATGCCCCTCGCCATCATGCGTGCTGCTCTTCCGAGCGATCTCGTGAGCAGCGCCGGCAGCGGCGTTCCTCGCTTCGTCTTCTGCGTCGAGCATCGAGGTCGTCCAAGCGCCGCTCTTGAAGGCATCGCTCTCGAGGATCCGAGCAAGCTCCTCGAGGTTGGTGCGCACCGAGCCGCCAATGTGCATCTCAGCACACGAGCGGAGCAGGCGCCGCCGCGCTAGCTCGGCTGCCGAGCTCTCAACCCTCCAGCGGCCGCCCCCGTCTCCGCCGTGTGGGATGGGGGCTCGAGCAATCAACTTGGCAAGGAGAGGATCGTACGTCACGGGCGGCGTATAGCCGCTATAGAGCGCGCCGTCCACGCGTATCCCCATCCCGCCTGGCTCCGAGTACGCGGCCACTCGACCCGGGACCACCATCTGAATGCGCGCCTGGATGGCCGCGTGATGACGCATCACCATAGCTTGGGAGCCAAGGCCGAGGTCGGCCAGGCTGGCGCCGCTTGCGATCTGGAGCTGCGAGCGCACGATGTCGACGCCGGTAGCCTCCTCGCTCACCGGGTGCTCTACCTGAATTCGCGGGTTGCACTCCAGGAAGACTTCGCTCCCGTCCGGACGCACGAGGAACTCGCACGTGCCGGCCGAACGGTACAAGCACGCGCGGCCGATGGCGAGAGTGTGCGCGAAGATGCGCTCGCGGGTCGCCTCGTCGAGCCCGAGGGCCGGGCTCATCTCGATGAGCTTCTGTCGTCGCCGCTGCACGGAGCAATCGCGCTCGAGAAGGTGCACGAGACCGCCACGTCCGTCGCCGAGGAGCTGCACCTCAATATGCCGCGCGTCCTGCAGCATCTCCTCCACGAAGACGCCGCCTACAGCATCGATCAGGTCCGCTTCACGCGTGCAGGCCACAAAAGCCTCATCCAAAGCGGCCTCATCGTGCACAGGCCGAATGCCCCGACCGCCACCGCCGCCTACCGCCTTCAGCATTAACGGGTACTGGAGACCGAAGCTCCGCACCGAGGCTCGCACCTCATCAGCGCTGCGGCAAGGAGCGTCGCTCGCACGTGCCACCGGGATGTTGAGCTTCTGAGCCAGAGCACGTGCGGCCACTTTGTCACCAAGAGTGGCGAGCGTCTCTGTCGTCGGGCCAATGAATGCGATGCCAGCTTCGTCGCACAGGCGTGCCAGCTCTGGCCGTTCAGAGAGGAACCCGTAGCCGGGATGGAGCATGGTGCAATTCGTATCCACGGCAGCGCGCACGACTGCCGAAACGTCAAGGTACGACTGCACCTCCACGGCTTCGTCTGCTGCCACCGCATGCAATGAGGACACATCTTCCGGCGTGACGAGACACACGCTGCGAATATCCAGCTCCGCGGCGGCGCGTCCGATTCTGAGCGCAATCTCGCCACGGTTGGCGATCAGCAAACGAGAGCTCCTGCCCGCGGATGTGCTGAGGAGGCGCCGAAAAAATCGCGTCTACTCTGTGCATCACACTCAAAGGGATGGTTATTAATAAGCAGCCCCCACAGAGACGGCCAGGGGCCGGCTCTGAGTCCCCTATTCTAGACAGTACGGGTCCGGGAGGGTGGGGCACGACAAACACGCAGTGGGAGAGCCGCCTTGCGCGGCGACCTCACACAGACGCGTGACTTTTGCGCGAAGCCTGAGGCAGGCGACGCGCCCTCTTTCCACAGTAACTGTTCGGACTGTGGGCTTTATGGTATGTATCCTCCTGCATGCATGCGTGTGGTTCATACCCCGCCCGCCGGCGCGCTCTGGCCTCTGCTCGAAGGGCAGCCGCGCCTCCGCCCCAGTTACATTGCTCGCCCCAGAAGACAACTAATCTAGCGCCTTCGGCGCTAGAACCCACCGTCTTCTCTGTGCATCACACTCAAAGGGATGGTTAT
>Ga0210248_100042_pt1 | contig 88564 bp, 67 predicted proteins | sample ChrtobMetP3_32mM_FD_155493 | JGI IMG/M metagenome (GOLD analysis project Ga0210248, IMG submission 155493) | Chrysochromulina tobin associated microbial communities from unialgal haptophyte culture, Seattle, Washington, United States - P3_32mM | ecosystem: Host-associated > Algae > Haptophytes >...
GGCAGGCTTCCTAACTTTTTGAGATCTGCTCAAAAATATAACTTCCCAGAGCGAATTTTAACTGAATACCCTACTTAGGGTGCAGAAATGGCCCTTCCCGAAGGGTCCAGCTCTGGGAAGTTAAAAGGCCAGAAGCACCTCCCTGAGAAAAGGCTATAGCCAAGTCTTGGGCCCCATCCGCGATCACCATGGCTTATGATTTTCAAGTGACGGTTATTTTTCGTCCATTTTCGCTCACTTTACCGCTCAGGCGGCCAGGCGCGTGGACTGACGACTGTGAACAAGACGGTAGAAACAGAAACGTCGAAAAACGAATCGAGGCGAATCAGCAAATGTCAAAAGGCGCCCACCTGCAGTCTCAGGGTCTGCTTTTCTCGATGGCGTAGGCCGCCCTGACGATACGCAGCCCGGCGCTCCGACTGCCTCCGACTGCTTCCGACTGCCTCTTCTCGCCGCCCAATCTCCACTCGCCCCATTGCGGCTCCCATTCGATTGCATCTTCGCCAGCGACCTGTTCGCCTCGTTCTCCGCTCCTCCCTCGCCTCGCCTCCGTCGTTCTTGCCGGTTTGCCCCGCCCGCGCCTCCACCAATCAGCGTCGTCAGGTGTACCTGCAAAGACCATCATGTCTCGAGACCATTCGTCTCTCTTCCACGCAACTCGCAGTGAAGGACAGTGCCTCCATCCCCGCCTCCTCCCAAGCACACGCCTCAGCCGACCCGCTGCGCCCGCCGTCGCCTGTTTCTTCGCTTCGCCTGGTCTCTGAGTCGTCTGCCATCGGCCAGTGCTGCTGCCGCCGCCGCTGCTGCTGCTGCTTCTGGTCGCGCCCTCCGCCTCCTCCGCCACACGTGTGGTCTCAGGTGACCAGAGGAATTGACCAGAGGAGCAGCAGAGTCCATATTTCTTCGTCGAGTGGTACCGGCCACGCTATGCCACGCCCCAATCTTTGCCCGCACAGCCGCGCCCGTGCCCGCGCCGCGTTCTGCGCCCCTGTGCCTTGGCGTGTCCGGGTGGCGCCCTTCGTCTCCTCGTCCACTGCGGCCAGGAATTAGGAACGACCACGAGAGGAGCTTCACCTACGGAACACGAACGCCGCGATCGAGGTGGTGCAGCCACGCCCCTCGCCACATAGCACAGCCCGTATCTCTGGCACTGCTGCACCGGCACTGCACCACTGGCACTGCACCACTGGCATTGCACCACTGGCATTGCACCACGGCTCTCTCGCGACATGGCGCACAACCCTCGACGCACAACACGACAGGCTTCACTCGATGCACGACACATCTCGACGCCCCCACTGCGCTCTCTCGCTCTGTCGGCTACTCCCATCCACCATCTCTGCCCACCACTACGCTTTCTCGCTCTCTGTCGGCTACTCCCATCCACCATCTCCGCTTTTCCACCAAGATCACGCACTCGCTCGCTACTCGCAAAGCTTCTCTTTCTCAAAGACACGGGACCTTCCTCTTCTTCGTCGCCCTCTTTTAGTCGCTGTGAGTCAGCCGCCCCTGGTGCTGCTGATGCCTCGCTCCGCTCTCTCACCCCTCGCCCTGCCCTCTCACCCCTCGCCCTGCTCTCTCACGCGTGGTTCCACTCCTCGTGTTCGCGTCGCGCGCAGAGACTTACTCGTAGAGACTTTGACCAACCCCTTAGCCGGCCTTAGCTCTCCTCTAGCCGTCCTCTTAGATGTCGACTAGCCGTCGTATGGACGTGCGCTCTCGCGATCTGTGCTTCCATGCCGTCTAGTGCCGCTTCCGTTGTTGCGAACCATCTCTATGAACGCTGTGTCTTCCTCTTTGCTGTCGTGTGTCCTTCTCCTGTTGCTGGTTCCTGTCGCGCTGTGCAGCCGGTGCTTTGTCCAGGCGCTTTAGCCGTCGATGTTTGTCGTTCGCTCCGAGGTCTAGCCGTCGATGTTGGTCGTTCGCTCGAGGTCTAGCTGTCGATGTTTGTCGTTCGCTCGAGGTCCAGTGTGCGAGGGATTAGCCCGTGCGATGAGTGGCGGCTTCGGTGGGACGATGGCAGCTACGCGTGCGAGAGTCCCGTGGTCCATGGCATGCTCATGTGAGGATGTTCGGCGAAGCCAAAGTCTGGCGAGAGGGTGGCGAAGCAGACCGACTTCGACTTGGGCATCTACCATGCGTCGACGACTTCGTGGGCATTATCTGTCCCGCAGCCATGACCTCTGGTCATGACTGCGGGGCACTGTCTGAGTGGATCGGTGCACAGTGCGCCGAGTCCCGCCGCCCACCGCGTGTGGCGGTCCGTCCTTCATCGGACGGCCAGACTGGCCGTGCGGCCTCTACGATGAGCGCAATCAACGTCAATTTCGGTATTTTTACCCGTGCGCCGTTGCGCGCAATTTCAATTTAACAAAGCGCCGCCGACGCGCGACGGTCGAAGGTCCTCGACCTCGTCGACCGGCGGCGTATAAATCTCGTCAGAGCTACATCGTTCTGATCGCCGCAGGCCACACGCAGCACGCTGACGCTCTCTCGTGCTCCGCGTGAATCCCTCACCACTCACGATGTGAATGTCTCATCTCTCATGTGTAGAAAATGTACATCTGCACACCCGTGCCTGTACGAAACTCGAAAGCGAAGTAGCAAGTACGTAATGACATGCGACAGGCTCCGGGACGCACGCGCGTGGGCCGCGTAGCGCGGGGACGTCGAGGCGCAGACGCGACATGGGCGCGCGGTCGTCAATAGAGATGCATGCGGTCCGAGGGATCACCGGGCGCGGGTGGCCCGGGTGTCGCGAGCGTCACGAGCGGTGTCGCGAGCGGCAGGGCCACATGCATGGGGCTAGCTAAGCCGCCCGCCATCACGACTGGTAGCCCGAGTCGAAGCGCTGTCCCGAGCGGTTCATCCGGCCTCGGCCGTTTGTGCGAGGAGAGAAGTAACGGCTGCGGCTGAGTGGCTGTTAGGGCGGCGAGTATGGACCCCGCCGCGAGCGAGTGCGCCGGTACTGCCGACGGTGGCTGCGCCAAGGGCTGCGCCGGAAAGGCCGATGGGCCGGGCGACACTGGAGGCGCTGGCGGCCCAATCGCAGCCGCGCCTCCAATGGCCAGGAGAGCCACGGCCAGCGCGCCCGTCGGCGGCGGTATCGGCAGCGTCGGAGGCAGCAGCCTAGCCGCGCGCGGGAGTTCCTCGCTCTCCTCCGCCTCGCTCTCCTTCGTCTCGCCTGCCGCGGCAGCACTCGGCTCGAGCGGCGGCGGCGTGGGCGGCCCTGAGAGCAGTCCCCACCCCTTCATTCGGCGAACAATGATCCGATGGTACTCGGCCTCCTGCTCGTACGCGACGAGCTTGCGCCCAGCGGCGCCGACGGCCACGCACTCGGAGCCGCTCCCGCCAAAGGGCACGAGCACGGTGTCTCCCACGTTCGAGTGGATACCAACGATGCGGTCGCAGATGCGCAGCGGCTTCATCGAGGGGTGCGAACCATACTCGCGCTCCTTGGAGCGCGAGTTCTCGCGCGGGATGTCCCACCAGTTCTTGGGCGGCTTGCCGCGCGAGAGCGATTCGGCCGTGACCCGCCCGACGCCCTTGGCGAGCGCCTCCTTGAACTCCGCCTCCGAGTAGGCCTCGGTGCCCGCGTCCAGGTTGAACGTGTGCCCGGCGCCCGGCTTGACGAACCATTCGAGATGCTCCATGCGCACCGCGTACTTGACCATATTGTTCATGCGCGAGTCGCCGCCCTGCTTGTACACCCAGCTGATGTGCTGCTTGAACTCGAGCCCAAACTCGTCCGCGCACATGATCTTCAGATGGCAGATCCACAGCCGCTCTGGCGAGCCGTAGAGCATCAGGGCGCCGCCTGGCTTGAGCACACGCACCGCCTCGGCAAGCCATGTGCGCGACCACTGCATATAGTGCGGCACGGTGTCCCACACCGCCTTGCCCACGCCGATATCGTACGGAGGGTCCGCGATCACCAGGTCCACGGACGCGTTTGCGAGCAGCTTCATGCCCTCGACGCAGTCGCCATGCGTGATCGAGAGGTGGGCCTCGTTCACATCTGGCGCGGGGTTCTCGGTCGAGTAGATGGTCGGGCGCACAAACGGCATCTGCGGCTGCGAGGGCTGCTTGTGCACGCGCTTCGGAAAGCGCTGCGCCTTGGCCGCCGGCTGCTTGGTGCCCAGCTGGCTGGATGCCGCTGCCGACATGGATGCAGCAGGGTAGGCGTTGACGTACACAGGCTGCGCGTCCACAAGCGGCGGCGGATGCTGCGTCCCATTCGCCTGGCCGATCCGCGAGTAGGCCGCGATGGCCGAGTAACCCTGCCACGTCAGGTTGCACCAGCTTCCGGGTGGCAGGGCTGAGGCACGTTGTGGTCGGGAGGCGACAGACGTCAAAGTGGAAGTGACCACGGGCTGCGACGGCGACTGCAGCGGCAGACACGGTACGGCCGTAGACTGAGCGCCAGCGACTGGCACGGCCGCAGCCGGCGCGACAGCAACTGCCACGGCCGCAGTCGTGGGAAATAGGCTGCCGTCGCTCCCGACCATCATTGCCCGATGCAGATTGGCGCGAAACTAGCGAGTCGCATATCGAAGGACGAATGTCGTCAGGCATTTCCTTGAATCGACATCCACATCCTCTCGTAGAGTTTTACGATTGACGTAGCATAATGGAGCGGCGCAACTAGCGACGCGCTCTGCGTCATGTCGCCGTCTGTAAGCTCCGGGCCCTCCACGCTCCTCGCCTGCTTCGACGACCTTGCCAGTCTGTCCCGCGCGGAGCCGCTTGCGCGCGACCTCACGCGTCAGGTGGCGGCGCTCGAGGAGCAGCTGGCCGCTGCCGAGGCCGCCCTGCCCACGGCGCTCTCACAGGCTAGCGAACAAGCGGGAGCGGCGCTCATCCGTCTGGGCGCACTCGATGCGGAGCGCGCGCGCTTCGAGGAGACGGTCAAGACGCATCTGGACGTGGCGACGCAGCTCGCCAGCCGCTTGGGCCCGCCGCGCGCGCGGCTGCGCCGGCTGCGCGAGGCGCAGCTCGTGCTCCACACCCTCGCGACAGCCAACAAGCTGGTCGAGCAGGTGGAGCGCACGCAGCGCCACGCGGAGACGAAGCCATCCTCTCAGTCGGCGACGACATCATCCGTGCCCCTTGGTGCCCAGTCGCCCGCGATGCAGGCGCTGCTGCAGCTGCATGCGCTTCGCACAAGCGTGCGCATGGCGGCCAACTTGTTGTCAACCTCTGTCGAAACCTCTGACGATGCGGCGGCATCCGCCACCGATGACGCTCCCGCGGCGGCCGCGGCGATCGCGTCACTGGTCAAGCACCTCGACGCCCGCATGCGTGCGCTCGAGCCGCCGCTGCGCGACGCCTTTGGACAGCGCGCGGCCAAGGCACTGAGCAACCTCGGCTGGCCAGCAGAGCTCCAGAAGACGATCGTCGGCCCGGACTCGGCCGCCCTTGGCGAGGTGCGCGCCGCGCTCGGCGAGCTGCTGCTGCTCCAGCACTGCTGCGAGGCACGCGGCCCCGATCCCATCGCTGCGGGCGGCAGCGGCAGCGGCAGCGGCGGCCGCGGCAGCGGCGGCGGCAGCGGCGGCCGCGGCGGCGACGGCGACGGCGACGGCGACCGCGGCGGCCTGTGGGCAATTGAGGCGCTGGTCACGCCGGTATTGCGCCGGTTCCGATACCACTTCGAGGGGCGGCGCGAGACGAACCGAAGGGACAAGCCCGAGTGGATGTTCACGCACTGCGCGAGCCTGCTGCGCCTGCACACGCCACTGCTGCAAGAGACGCTCCCGCCAGTGCTCCTCGCGCCGCTGCCGTGGCTCCATGGTGCGCTCGCGCCGCCCGAGATGGCGCGCGCGGAGGCGGAGGCTTACAGCGCGATGCTGCGCGAGCGATGCCCGCACAGCATCTTCGGCGCCGTCGCGGGCGCGATCTGCGGCGCCATCCGGAGCAAGTTGCGACGCGAGCAGCCCGCGCTGCGGCAGCACGCTCGCCTCTTCTGCCACGCTCTCAACGAGGCGGCCGCCTTCGACCGCGAGCTGCGTGACGGGTTCGGGCTGCCCCTTGGGGTGGGCGGTGCGCTGCCCGCGTTCACAGCCGAGCCCGCGGCGCTGCACCTCTGGCTGCGCATCGAGGGCGAGGACGGGCGCGCTATGCTTGAGCGCGCCACTGCAGACGAAGGCAGCTGGCGCGCGGGCCCACCACCCACCGCCGCCGACCCCTTTGCCGGCGGGGCGGGCGGCGTGGGCGGCGCCGCCGACGCGCCACCCGAAGGGCCGCACGCGTCCATGGGCGACGGCCGTGTGGCCAGCAGTGGCCAGGCCGCGGCCGCCGGCCGGCTAGCGTGCGGCGGACTGGCCGACGGGTGTAGCTTGGGCGGTGCGCGCACTGTCCCTCCGGCGTGTGCGGTCGTGGTGATGCGACACTGCGAGAAGCTTCTTGAGCGCCTGCGGCTCCTCTCAGACGAGCCCGCACAGCGCGCGTTCGTGCACAAGGTGCTCGTGCCGCTCCTCGAGCTCTTTGGCGCCAAGATGCACACGAGGCTCGAGCTGTGCCGAGTGGGCTCACGGGAGGTGGGTAGCTGGGGGCAGGTGGGCGCCCTCGCCCACATCGTCACGTATGCGTCGCCCCTGCTGCATGACTGGCACGAATTGCCGCCGCTTGCTGCCCTCGTCCACAAGGGCGCCAAGGACAGCGCTGCCGCCGGTGCTAGCACGGGCAGCTCCGATGCTGGAGCGGTCTCCAACGCCTCAGCCGCGAGTATGGAGCCGCCCTCGCCAGTCGCGAGTCTCCGAGGGCCGTCCGGGCCCGCCACGGCGCCCGCCGCCGCCGCGCCATCGGCGGCGGCAGTGCTGGCGTCGCCGGCGGCTGGCGGCCGCGGCGGCAGCACGGCTTGCACGCCCTCGTCCTTCGTTCACATTCACACGCCCTCGTCCTTCGTGGCTGCCCTCGCACGCTCGGCGGCGGACAAGCTGACCACTACGGCGCGCGCCGGCGCCGCGAGCGCTGCGGCCTCGCTCGCGAGCGCAACGGCCGACGTGGGAACAGAGGGCGCGTCGACGGCGGCGGCGGGGCCGCTCTCACCACTCTTACAGGCATGGGCTGCACTGCTTGCCGAGTGTGAGGCGCTTGTCGTTGAGACCGTCACAGCGGGCTTTGTGAGCGCATGCCGCCCCTACCTCACCGAGGCGAGTGTGCGTGACTTCCGCCTGCTGCTCCCGACAGCCTACGACGGCGGGAGCAGCGGCGGCGGGAGCGACGCCGGTGCCGATGGCAGCGGCAGCGCGGCGCTCGAGCTGCTTGATCTGTCCCCTTCGCTCTGTGAGCCGCTCGCTAGGCTCCACGCCGAGCTGAGTGGCCTGCGCGCCGCGCTGCCGCCCGCTTCCCTACGGCGCGTCTGGCCGCCCATCGCCACCGCGGTCGACACGCTGCTGTACACCCAGCTCGTGCGCCGGGGGGCCTTCTCGGCGGCGGGCGCGCGCCAGCTGCTCCGCGACGTGAGTGCGCTCGCCGCGCTCTTCGTGCCACTCGCAGTGCGCCCGCAAGCGGCCCTCCGCCGACTACACGAGAGCTGCCAGCTGCTCGCGCTCCCTCGGCCGACGCGCTTGGCGCTCGTGGAGGCCATCCTGGCTGAGACGCCCAGCCAGATGCAGGGCCGCCACGAGCACGAGGCTGCGCTGCGCCGCCGCCTGGAGGAGTACGGCGTCTTCCGGCTCGGCCTCGGCGAGGCCGCCGAGATTCTCGCGAGCGTGCACGACGCGGAGGAGCGGACGTGACGTCGCCACGAGGAGCGAGCGGCGTGACGTGTGCTCTCGACGTGACGTCCCGCGCGTGACCGTGAGCTGTTCGTCAAATTGCGCTAATATTCTCGTAAAACGCGAAAAGGGCAAAAGCTATCCGCAATCCGGCGCGCTAATGGTCACTTCGTTCTGTGCATTTGTCCCGGCCATCCGCATGGTTCAGTTCCGGCCCGAGGACGGCGACCGCGGGCGGTCGCTGCACGGCCACGCGGAGCGCTGCGCCTGGGTCCCCGCCCGGCCGCGTGTCCGGGGCCTGCTCGCCGGAGTCCCAACTGAGAGACTCCCTACTGACTCCTCCAATCGGTTCCCCGATCCTGACACGAGAGTCTTTCGCGTCCATTTCAGAAGATGCCCAGCCCGGCAATATGCCCATGTGACAAGCCATGTGTGGTAGTTGATGTCCCACGCAGCATTCTCCAGATAACATGCGATGGTACGAGCTCCCCTTGAGCTCCCCTGGGCCAAAACGCCAGATAAGATGAAACCCCTGCAGACACGGACACCTCCTCGCCGGACGGCGTCCGAGCGGCAACGCGCCGCTCACGCCGCTCACGCCGCTGCCCGCTCGCCGCTGCCGCGTCTCGCTGCTGCCGTCTCGCCCGTCTCGCCCGACTTGCCGGCGTTTGGTGCGCCCGTGTGGTGCGCCCGTGTGGTGCGCCCGTGTGGTGCGCCCGGGTGGTGGCGCCGTGGTAGACGGCACGCATGAGGGAGAGGTTCCGTGTTCGCGTTGTTGCACTTTTCCTCACGTGCTCGAGGACCCCTTGGCCTTCATGCGGTTGCGTTCCTCGTCGCGGATGGCGCGGAAAACCTTCTGGCCGTCGTTGAACAGATCTTCACCCGTTTTGCCCTTGTGCTTACCTTCGGTGTAGATCCGAAAGTCCTTGCCTGTTGGTGTTCTGATCCATCTATGAAGCGCAGGGTCCTTTGCGGCCTGCATGGCAATCGCAACGGCCTTCATGGCTTTCGCCTTGCCGGCGAGAAAGCAATTGAAATGGTCCAGGTGAGCACCGACTGCGATGTTGAATGTGCCACCAAGCGCGAAGAGATAGTTGTCTGTGTGGTCCGGTCCACCATTGGCAGCCGCAATGATATGAAACACATGCTGGCCCTCGTGCGCCGCACCTGCCGCCTTCTCAAGGAGGCCCCGCTCCTCAAGCGCTTTCCTGTAAGCTTTGATTTCCATGTAGCCTGTCGGAATCCGTTTATCGTCCTCCAGCTTTTTCAGCTGCTTTGACTGCTCCTTAGTCAGAAGGCCACTGCCATCGCTGAGTTGCGCCTCGAGCTTCATGATCTGGGCACCAGCCTTTCTCAGCAACTTTTTTGCCTCCCCTACATCCTCCTGGAGCTGCTTATTCTCTTCCTCCAGACGCTGCATCTTGAGATAGTCTTCGACGATCTTCATAATTTTCTCGCGATTTTCATTATTGAGTGCGGAGTAATAATCTGCCTCTTTGGTCTTGGCACCGAAGGCCGATGAGGAAGAGGCAGATTGTTCTGGGGCCATCTTCTTCTTCTTTGCTGAAGGCTCACAGTCAGCCTCCCGGTTGCCCTTTTGCTTGGCAGCGAAAGTCTCATATCTGACTTTCTCCACATCAACCCATTGCGACGGACGGAACGGGATGCGGACTCGAACCTGGCCTTTCCGGTCACCAGACCCAATCTCCATGATCTGCCCCCGCCTGCTCTCGCCTTCAACATAGACTTTGTCAGAGACGGCGAACCCATCATCTTCCGGGATATCCATCGGCTTGTCCTCCTCCTCCTCCTCGTCGTCGTCGTCAGAAGCCTGCTCCTCGACCCACTGCTTTGCCTTTGGGGTTCCACGCCAGCGGGCGAGCGCATCCGCCATCTTTTGCACATTGCTGCAGTTCTTACGGATTCCAGGGATGCGACGGTCGGAACATAGCTTGCGCAAGATTTCCTTGCCGTAGGTTTGGAGCTTTGATTTTTGGACTCGAACCAGGCCCGGGTTGTCACGCAGCTCGACTGGAAGCGGGATCGCGTCCTCCCCATCATCATCATCATCTTTCTCACCGCCGTCACCCGCGTCCGACTCCTCTTCCATGGGCTCCTCAGCCGCGATGGACTCCTCAGTTATGGTGGGTTCCGAAGTCGGCTTCTTCTTCCACTCCATGAGCCGTTGGATACAGGTAGTGGAGTGCGCCTTCTTCTTCACGTCGAGGTCGCGCTCCCAGCAGAGGACCTTTAGGCGGGCCGCACCGAGCTTTTCGAGGCTGCGCTTCTTGAACCCATGAAGGTTCCAAGGGACCGCAGACTTCGCCTCCTCTTCCTCCACTTGCTTAGCAAGCTTTCCAGCGAGCTTCTCAATGATCTTCGTCTTAGTCTCAGAGCCGTCGAGCTGAATATCTGCCTCTTTGGCAGCCTGCTTGAAGTTGAGAATGTCAAGGGAATCAGTCCTTTCGCGTTCGATCTGATCCTTGAACCATTGCCGGCGATAATGCGTACCCTCTACGTACCCTCTGCCTTGCAAGTCCATTCGAATCGAATTTTTAGTAGTGCAATGATCGTCGAGACGGTGAACATGGCTTTTGATGACCTTTGAGATGGCCGAGAGCGTCTGGTCCTCCTTGTCTTGAAGCATCGACCTGACTGCAGGGGCGTCCAGGGGCGTCACCTCCCGGGGCGTGTCGTCGTCTTTGTTGACCACGCAGGTGCCCGCACCCTTCTCAAGCAAGTACTTGACCGCATCTTTGTTACCTTTTTGCGCGAACTGATGCAGCGCAGACCAGCGACCCCCAGGTTGCACGTTGACAAGATGCGAATGGACCTCGAGGAGCTTTCGCACCTCCTCGAAATCGCCCCTCTTCGCAGCGTCGAGGAAGGCATGCTGCTGATTCCACAAGCGGTCAGCCAGTTGCTTCCTGCCGCCGGACGTGCCCAAGCCTGCAGCCTTGCACATCTCACGGAGACTCTCCAGCGTGGGGCCACCTGCTTCGATGAGACGGGCTACCAACTTCTTTGCTAATCCCGTGTCGTCCAGACCCTTCTGCTGGCACAGGCTCTTGAGGCTGTAGCTTTTGTCGCTGTGTGGTGGTATGGCCTCAAGCCAGCTCCAATTGATGCCTGGCGGGTTCGATGCCGGCGCTAGCGCCTCCCCCTCAGCCTCCTCCATCGTCTGAGGCTTCGCGGCCTGTGGCGCCACCGCTGGAACGAGTTTGGCCTTCTTGGACTCGCCATCGCCCGCAACGGCAGACATCGTCGATGCGCCGCTGACAGAGCTTGACGATGCGCCGCCCGCGGGAGTTGCGCCCGCCGCCGCCGCGGCAGCGGGAGCCTCCTTTGCGGCTTTCTTTGCGGTTTTCTTCGCCGACTCGGCCGAAGGCGCAGCGGGAGCGGGGACGGGCGTTGGAGCGGGTGCAGGCGTGGGAGCGGGCAGTGCGGATGCGGCTTGGCCGCCGTCGCTCTTCTTCGCATTCTTCTTCGGCGGCGGCGGCGCGTCGCTCAGGGCGATGGGTGGCGGCGGCGGCGGCGGCGGCAGCGGCGGCGGGACCGGGGCTGGGGCCGGGGCTGGCGTTGCAGCAGGAGGCGCAGCGAGTTGTGCGGTGGCCTTCTTCGCCGCTGCCTGCGCTGCCGTTTCTTCTTCTCGTTTCTTCTTCATTGCTAAGATCTTCTGCTTTGCATCTGCGAGCGATGCCATCTTATGCCCCGTGAGGTCTGAAATGGGCGAAGCTTACTAGCACGCCTCCCGGAGCGGCATTCTTCTGAAACCATACACGGTCTGCTTGCTTCAAACGATAAAAAATCAAGGAGTGTGAACGTTCACACGGTACACGCGACAATGGGAGAATCGGTGTGGCTCGTCTCCTACTTGGGCGTGGACGCGGCGTCTGGATAGCCCAGCCAATTGGAGTTTGTATTGGTGGGATGGAGGGGGGCGTGTTTTAGTGCGTCTCAGTGCGGTGTGGTTCTATAAATGAAGGTATGGTCAACTAGGGTATGGTGGTATATGCGTATGGTACACCTGTGTGGTACTTAGTGTGGTACGGGGGGGTTCGACGGGGGGGTGTGGGCGTTATGTGGGCGTAGTGGAGGGTTACTGCTGCTTCTGTGTCGTCGAGTGCAGCTCGTCCGGGAAGGCGCTCTGCGTCCTCCGGCCCCGGGACGCCGGGAGCGGCGACAGATGTGGACATTTATACGTACATGTAGTACTCGACAGCTACTCGACAGCTGGGTACTACTCGACAGGCTCGACAGGCAAGGCCTCGACAGCCCGACAGCGCCTCGACAGCGCCTCGACGGTTAACTCGACGGAGCCTCGACAGCTCGACAGCTCGACAGGGACGACAGCCTTACGACAGCCACGACAGGGCTCAATACAAGATGTAGGAATTCCTATTGCGCCCGGAGCCCCCCGGACCCCGGTGAAAGTATTATTGAATCCACTGTGATGACAACAGGGTCCGGTACCTTACAGTATTTTTATTAATTGATTAAACTCGTTCTGTCGAGTTCGTTAGATGGTAAAGCGTTAAGCGGCCCTTAGCGGCCCGGCCCGGCGGCTGATCGAGTATATGGCTGTGATAATAGGGGCGCCAGGGGTCCCCGAGCTAGTGTTAATCGCATCCGTATGTAATCCGTATGTACGCCGGACCCCGGTGAGGCAGCGGTGTCTTGGCTCTTGCGCTTGCGGGCCGCGTCGCGCGCGGCTGTCGACCCGATACTCTGATACTCTATCAGAACGGACGGGACACATAAATGTCACATCATATCACAATTGGTCATTGCGGTTTGACGAAACGCGCGGGGTTCGATACCCGGTTTGCGGGTGTCGTTCGCTGTCGAATCCGCGAGATGGTAAGACAAACTTTTCTAGATCTCTCCGATCAACAATCAAGGCGCCATCTCCGTTGATCTCCAGTCCCATGTGACAACCATGCGCTGACTCTCCATGCACCGTCCCGCTCCGGCGCATTCGATACACCATACACGCCCGACGCCCCGAGGTTCTGGTCGGTTCTCGCGCGTTCCTCACAATCATGGTTCATGCGCGATGCGGCCCGTATGTCGCCGTATCGAATCGTGATTCGTGTACTACACGACCCAGGTCTCCCTGGTTCACAAATGCACGCGTGTTGATGTTCGCGTCCCTAACCTCCATTGCGTCGCTAGTGCAGTTGCGAAGAGCGAACTCACGTGCTTCTTCCCTGCCCCGAGCCTTCGTTTCAATCATCTTCATCTGGATCTTCATCAGGATCTTCTTAAGCCTTCGTTTTTCGCTGCTTTTTCGCCGATGGAAGCGCTCCTCCGATCATTTCTCCGATCCTCTTCATCGTCTCTTCGAGTTCCGTCTTTTCCTTCTTGCACTTCTCGATGGCCTCGTTCAGAACAAACTTCTTTCCCTCGTGCTCCGAAATCTTATCGCGGTTGTTCCGCCGCTCTCTCATCGCGGCGGCCATCTTCTCCTCGTCGTCAGACGATGCGAGCTGGATGATGTTGCAATCAAGTTTGGCGTTCTCCTTCTTCAGGCCCTCGATCTTCGGAGGGATCTTCTTAATCTCGTCGTCTAGCTCTTTCACCTTTTTGTCGATGTAGTCAAGCTCCACCTTGGCAGACGTGAGGAGCTCTTGGAGCTTGGTTGTGTCGGTCTCCTCCTTTTGTGCTTTTGCCTTGTTGGCACGCGCCTGGAGGTCATGGAACACCTGGAGGGTTGCCGGAAGCTCGGCGCCCTGATCCGACCGTACCGTCTCCTCGTTGTGTAGCTCTTTGATGGCGTGCTCCCACTCCTCTTTTGCCCGATAGGCAGCGTCGACCTTGGCAAGCACGCTGCACAAATTTGAAACAGCAGCCGACATCACAGCCGACACAGCAGACAAGGACTCAGCAGCTAGCCCGCAGCGAGCGGTTCGCTTGCGCGCGCACCTCCTCGGGATGCCGATCGCCTCTGCTCGGGCCTCGACGGTCTCCTCGAGCGTTTTGAAGATCTTTGATTTCTTATCCTCCTCGCTCATATACACGATGAACGTTTCCTTTCCATGAAGCTGCTTGTGGTCCCTCTCGATACCTTTTGCCTCCTCCATCTTCTTGATTGCCAATACGCGAGTCGCTGCGGCAATCAAGCGTGGGGCGCATCAGACCAGGCGATGGCACTCTCGCGCGTGGCATGAGGATCTGCAGGAGGTAAACGCGTGAGCACACCGGCCTCCATTCCGAAGAGCCCCAGATAGAGCATCGAACTGCGCAACCAAGGCTCAAGCACAGCATGAGACTACCGGCCTTGGTAATTGGCATACCTTTTGGTTCGATGGTTCGCATCCAAGCAGTACTTCATGGTCGATCTATGAATCTTGCCATCCCCCTTAGACAAATTTGTCGTGACAATACCGAAAGTGGCTGCATATGCTGCTCGCACAGGTGCCACGTTGGCCATGAATTGGAGCCATTGGTTATCTCCACCGCTCATCGGCACAGGAATAGCTCCGAGGCAATCGCGCTCGTCATCTGGCTCTTGCGCCGACACGGAGGAGGCCATGCCTGCGAGCAGGTGATGAGGAGCAGGGCAAGGGGCAGTGTCGGCAGAGGTCGTGCTGCGACGTGCTATCGGCCGCGGTCCCAGCGTTGTTGTACACACCGAGGAGGACGCGATTGAAGCTTTGAGCGTTGTCCGGCGAGCTTCGAGCGAGTGCTCGCTTCCTGTCGAATGTGCGACCTGTGGGCGCCGTCATGCGCCGTCGGACTTTCGCGAGACAGGTTCGTCATGCCGTTGTATGTCGCGATCCCCCGCGCTACCATCAAGACTTCAAGTTTAAGTTCAAGTTACATGTACATGTACTTGACGCTCACCAACTAGAATACTAGATGAAAGGGGTGGGGGATGTAATTGCACGCGCTCACGCGTGCGTTGCCTTAGGCCGGTGTGTGGCCTTCGGTCGGCCGAAGTGAGCTGGAAAGGGGTGGGGGACCGTCTCTGCTCACCCCCAATCCATGAGGACTTTCACTGCAGACTTTCACAGCCCTGTGCATGAGCTCGCCATCCGTCTCGGAGGCCGTCGCCGAGGGCTTTGCCAAGCATCGCAGCTTCGACTCGTGCTACTGCGACGCGGCCGATGCCGATGTACTCATGCACCACTTGGGACGCCTCGAACAAGCGTACCTCTCGCGGCTACCGCCGGCGCTGCGCGCCGACTCCTCCCTTTCCTTTGGGCTGGCATACGGACGTGGTGTGGCGCTCGAGCGGATAGCCAACCTGTTCGACTCGAAATGGCGAAAGCAGTGCCTGCCGCCTGAATCGGCCAAGGCCATCTTCCGCGCGCTAGCCGGGCCCAACCCGCAGGGCATGTGCTGGAAGGGATGGCGGCTCAGCGGCTTTGGCGAGACTCAGGTCAGCGGCGCTCGGCCAACAATTGTGCATGCCGAGAAGATCGTCGCAGCCTTCCAGCGCATGTGGGGCTGCCCCGTGGACGTGGAGGCGCTGCCGCTCACCATCCTGAAACCGCCCGGAGGCTCGAGGCTCGAGGCGCACATCGACTCAGGCTCGATGCTCGAGGCCTACGTCGCTTGCCGCGAGCTCCTCGCCGCCGGCCGCGCGTCGCCCCTCGACTGGGCACGCGAGCACGGGTGCCAAGCACTCATCCATTGGGAAGGCGCAAGGCCCAATCGTGCCGCCGCCAAGGATGGTACGCACGAGATCATCTTTAGATCGCAGCACACATCATTCAGTCTCACGCCTGCGGATCCGATGTGCTCATGCAATGCATGACCCCGTCGCAATCCCCCCACAGGTGCCCACACGTGCGGCCTTTCGCGCCTGACTACCGCACGCTACTTTGTCTTCCTTTCCATGTTCCACCCAGAGCACACGCACGCGGCCATCCCACCGCCCAAGACGGTCGACGCGCGTGCGGCAAGCGCAGCCGCGAAATCTTCAGATCCGCACGCGCTGCAGGTGGAGACGGCGGCCGAGCTCACCTTGCTGATGACGTGAGCTCACTAGCCTGCCATCCATATGCGCCCATGCTGTCTCGCCTCTTCGCCTCGCCTCACCTCGCCTCGCCTCGCCTCGCCTCACCGCTCGCCTCTCGTCTTCCAGTTCGCACTGATGATCACTGTTTCTCCGTTTGCCCTGTCTGCTCACCCAGGCGCGTCGGGGATGCGACGGTGGCCAGGTTCGTGGCCAAGGGCGGCCCGGTGTTCGCGCCCTTTTTCGAAGCGCCCGTGCTCGCCGCGCTCAGCGAGGCGCTCGCCTTTCTCGAGGACGGCCGAGCGCCGCCTGCAAAGGGAGCCACCCAGGCGTGGCTCGACGTGCTAGGCCGCGCTGGCAGGCTTGACGCTCTCAAGACGGCCTGCTTTACACACCGCGAGGCGCAGCTCGGGGCGGTTGTGCCGGCACCCATGTGCCCCACGCCGAGCGCTGATTTCGAGCGCTCGCACGCCCCCATCTGCCTCTCTTGGCTCCGCGGCTGGCCTCACATGGCCAAGGAGGGTGGCATGCGACTCACCTTCGTGCCTGGCTTGCAACCACGGCCTAAGGCGAGCGCAAGGGGCCTCGCTGCACTGGCCACGTTTGAGGAGGAGCGCGAGCGTACCGTGCGCCGAGCGGTGCGCACGCATACTCCCAGATGTCCTCTGTTTTTCTTTGATCGTCTCGCCATATGCACCGAGCGCCGAGCGCGCACACGCCCAGCCCAGCCGTCCCTGTCTCTCCGGTGCGCTTCCATCTCACCCTTGCGACCGCCGTGTGCTCCTACATGAGGCAGCTACTGATGCTGCGGGGAGACTATAGCACGATCCGCGCCGACGTGAAGCTCTCGCGCCCCGTCGCCGGCGGCTCGACGCACTCGCACCCGGAGCAGGAGGAGCAGATGCATCGCGACTACGACCGGCGCGTGTACGCTACGATCGCAGAGCTCGAGGCGTTTGATCGATACACGAAGCAATTGAACGTGGCGGCGATCGCGGCGATCTCGGCTGAGCTGGGCGAGGCGGGCGGACGCGGTGAGGGCGGCGTCGGCAGAGCGGGCGCTCTCACCTCGACGGGCAACGATGGCTCTGCTCACATCGAATCGCATGGCACTTTTGGTGCAGCGGCCTTGGTGCCAAGCTTGGGGGGCGGTCGTCCAGCTGCGCCGCTACTCGAGGGGAAGAAGGAGAAGAAGAAGAAGAAGCGTGCGCGGGTCGAGGACGACGGGCTCGGCCGAAATGGCACAGTTCGAAGTTGCGTCGGAGACAGGCACTGGCTACTTAGGTCTAAGCCGCTTCTCGCAGGCTGGAACTTTGGAACAGGGGCGACTCGAAACAGCGCTTGCTGAGCTGCGGCTCACATCCCGAGGCGTGGTGAGCACGAATGTACACCTGCAATGAGATACAAGGAGGGGTGTGCCTCTATCCTCTTCCCTGAGTCCGCGCTCTAAAGATAGCTCTCTCTCTCTCACGTCTCTCAGCACGCTTGTTCACGCTCGGCCCTTCTGCGTGTGGGTTTATCAGTGGGTGAGTCGCGCAACATTTTTCTTTCTTTTTGAGCCTAAGCCGAAATACTGTGCAGCTTTTTCTGTACGGTACCGGTGTGTGTCCCGGCTCCCCCCGGTGTCTTTTTACCGGTACTGTATTTTGATTCTGTCAATATTATACTTGTACTGTTGATACCGACTGCGTGTGAGGAGCGGCGCGCGCGTCCCTTCCCTTCGCGTGTCGCGGGTCACGCTCAGCGGAGCAGCCGGTACGGCGCGAGTCGAGAGGGGATGAGGCCCCCGAGCTGGGGCGGGGGGAGAAGGATGAGCGCGGCGGACGCGTGTCGCCCTGCCTGCGTCAGATTCAGGGAATCGGAAGGCAGGTTTCGTCGCGTCCGCGAACTCCCTCGTTCGTCGGCGCGGCAATCGGACGCGTTCGGTAGCGCGGGGGAGGAGGGCGCCCGAAGGGGCGGCGGAGGCCGCCCCTTTGGGCGGGCTCGGGGCCCCTGCGCGGGGGACCGAGCGTGGACCGGGTCGGCGCACCCACTACGCAGCACCCACCCGCCCACCCGTGTGCGTGAGTGGATCTCGTACGAGGCCGACCGGGGGTCTGGGGGGTCGTGTTGGATCCGGCGTCGGAGCCGTGCCACGAGTTGCCGGAAGCGGGCGAATGGGGTATGTGGGTAGCAGCGCTTGGCGCCGCCGCCCACTCCCGGGACCTGTTCTGTTGTGTCAACCGTGTGGAGGTCATCCCCTCTTAGTGAGGAAGAGCTCAGTGAGCTACCCGAGTGTGTGTTGTGTGAACGCCTGGTACGGCGCGCGGAGCGCGGCGTGAATGTGAAGCGCCGCTTCGGCAAAACTTGTCGACCGCAACCCGACAGAAAGCAACAGGCGAGCCGGCGCGAGTACTGCCGACGCAGTACATCACGGTGGGCAATGCTTCCTATGGCTGACGTATTGATCACAGCGGAGTCTCAGGCGCAAACGAATCCTGATGGTACTCCGTCGCACATTCATCTACCTAATGTTGAGGCCGAGGCAGAACACATTAGGTCCGCCTTCGGCAACCGAGCGGAGAAGCACATTCGGATCAGCGTCGGCCGCCTCGACGAGGTCTTGAAAGACAAGCGCATCTGGTTCTGCCCTGCCCATGGTGATGCGATGCTGCAAGGAGAGCCCGTGCTCGCTTTCGAGAGCGACGGCCGCTTGGAGGCGGTCAGCATCGACACGCTCGTGAACACGGTCCGAAAGCATACGGGACTGCGACTCATTGTATTGACGGGCTGCTGCACCGAGCGCCTTGGACGACGACTTCTGGAAGGCACCAGCGTTGAAGACGTGGTGTGCTGGAAAACGAGAGTCCACGACGACGCAGCCAAGCTCTTTGGGCAGGCGTTCGCAGACGTGCTATCGCGACAGCCGACGCATGGCATCGATGCAGCAGCAGCTTTCGAGCGCGCCTGCACAAGAGTCACGACGGAGTGTGAGGACGGGGAACTGGACACGGGTCTCAAGGCTCGGGTCCAGAAGTACGAGCTCGCAGACCCCGACGATGCTGATCTTGTCTTTCAACGTGGCGAGGAGAACGCAGGCCGGATGAAAACTCGCAGCAAGGTTAAAGGCCGCATTGCCGCTGGCATCCCGAGGCATCTACATGACCGACCGGTCACCAAATCATTCCTTCACGCAGAGGGCAGTCTAGCAAGCGATGGCGTTCAAGGCAGCTCCCAAGGCAGCTCAAGCACGGCTCCTGCCTTGCCGCGGTCGCCCTCTTCGCCACGCGAGGTGATCACGCTCTGCCTCGACGGGGATCTGAAAGCCTTTGACAACGTTCGCGAGGATAAGCTCAAGGAGGTACTTAAGGCTCTGCTGGACTCAGAGTTGCAGACCTGCAACATACGCATCCGGCGGCGACGTGTCGCCTCGAGCACACTGGCCGCACAGATTGGTACCAGCCGCTGTCGAGTGGTCGTCGAGGTCGACGAGCAGGGCTGGGCACAATACAGCTCAGACTCCGCAAGTGTCAGTACCTCCTCGGGCGACGACGAGCCGAGCGTCAGCACCCCTGACGACTCAGTGGCGAGGCAAATTGAAGATAGCGTGAAAAGCCTCGTGCGCTCTCACTACTGGCCGCTCAGCTTCGAGCAAACCGACATCGAGGTCTTATGGCATGGAGAGGGCTCCATCATGCTCGTAATTGCCTTGCCTGAGCCAGCCGGCCTCATCCTCATGCAACTCGCGAAATTGCGCATCGCGCCGCTTCTTGCACAAGGCGTGCGCTGCTGCAAGCACGGCGGCGTCGTGGTGACCCTGGACGACCGCATCGACATGGAGGCACGCGTCGAGCGACTGAACGAGGTTGACACGAAAGCAGCAGTAGCCGTTGAGCAAGCGCGGATGGAGGCGAACGTGTGTAAGCAGCACCGCGCCGCTACGATCGCCGATACCGTCAAGGCCCTGGTGAACGGAAGTTTCGGAGTTACCGACATGGCGCTCCGCAAACCGACAGAAAGCAGTCTAGCAAGCGATGCCGTTCAAGGCAGCTCACAAGGCAGCTCAAGCACGGCTCCTCCGGGGCTGAGAAACGAAGGTGCCCCGTGGGACTTCTTCATGTCTCACGTACAGCGCGAAAGCGGCCATGCGGCGGCGCTCATCACCAGGGACCTCGAACAGGCAGGCAACAAGGTGTGGCTGGATGTGAACATGAACGACCGCGGCACACATGCCATGATGGAGGGGGTGGAGCATTCCAAGACGTTCATGCTCGTGCTAAGCGACGAGTACTTTGACAGCAAGTATTGTGTCATGGAGCTTCGTCATGCCATCAGCCTGCGGAAGAAAATCATGCTGTGCCACATGCAAGGTGTGAACGTCGGAGCCATCCTGCAGAGAAAGCCATCCGATCCCGAATTCGCAAGTATCGGCGACGAGCAGTCGGTGGAGCTCATCACCTCCGACGCCAAGCTTCGAAAGGTTGTAGTCGAGCGCTTGATAGCAGATTTCACGTTTCTGCAGATGTCTTCGCCACGCGAGGTGATCACGCTTTGCCTCGAAGGTGACGTCGACTCTTTTGACCAATCGCGCGAGGACCGATTGAAGAGCGTGTTGGCAGGGCTGTTAGATACGGAGATCTGCAACAGGCCTTGCAAGATCCGCATCGAAAAGCCCGGATTATCCTCCAAGATGAAGGCGACGATTGGAACAAAACGGTGCCGCATCCGTGTCGAGGTCGACGAATCCCAGCTTCCGCAGCACAGCACAGCTTCCTACAGCAGTGACGCTGCTGAGTCGAGCGACAGTCAAAGTGACACATCCGTCGAGGAGGATATTGAGAAGAGCATTGAACAGCTGACCAAGACTAAAGCGTGGCCGTCAAACATCAGTGTTGAGGGCATCAATGTGGTCTTCAAGCGCTTTAGCTCAGTCCTGCTTGTCTTGCTCGTGCACCCCGTTGCGGCGCATGTCCTGTTCCAGCTCGCAAAGCAGCGCGATGAGACGTTACTGCAGGAGGGTGTGAGGAGCTGCAAGCTTGGAGGTTGCGTCGCTCGCCTTGACGGCCGTTCGGACATTGAAGACTGCGTTCGAAAGACGTATGCCGCGGAGAAAGAAGCGATCAGCAACATGCGCGAGTACCGAGCGGAGAAAGCAGCGATCATGGCTGCCGATGGAGGCAGCGGAGGTGGCGGAAGTGACGAAGGTGGCGGGCGCAGTGGAGGTGGCGCAAATGTCGGGGGCGGGGGGGGCGGGGGAGGTGGTGGGGGCGGGGGAGGTGGCGGAGGTGGCGGAGGTGGTGAACCAGCTGATGAGTCTGACGATGTGCAATACGCCATCACGGGGCCAGCAGCTGTTGACGCTCGTGCAACGAGCTTCGTGGTGACAGTGTGGACGATGATCACGGGCATGATGGCAACGTTCAAGAATTCTTTAGAAATGTCCGACACTCGTTACCAACATTCGTTGGATGAGCTCAAGGCGACAGTCACGGACCTCGAGGTGACAGTGATCGTCACAAATTGCACCGTCACGCCAGCCACGCAGCGTATGGGGTGGAATCGAAAGATAAAGTCCGTGCCTCACGATGTGGAGGTGCCGCCAGACTACGAGGCCAACCAATTTGATGGCACTTTGATCATCCGGGCGATTCCGCAGGGAACCGATCTCTGGCGCACGCCATTCAAGGTGTCGCGTAAGCCCGAGCCAACGCTTCCCTCCTTGCAATCCTCGTCCTCCTCCTCTTCCTCCTCGTCCTCGCCGTACCCCTACACTGATCAACAAGTCCTGCAAGCATCTCATTTATTACGCGACCTACTTGCAGAGCCGCCTCAGAAAAGGCAGCGCTTCGCACCCACGCCGGGCTGCGAGTTGCTCATTTTCGTGTGCAGCCCTTCGATCAGCCCACTACCGCAAGCGCTGAAGGAAGCGGAAGACATCAAGGCCAAGTGTAAAGCTTGGACATGCCAAATCACGTCGGACAATGCCACCGCACAAGAATTGAACGGGCAGCTGTGCGAGCACCGCCCGCGCCGCTTCCTCTTCTCTGGCCATGGAGATGCGAGATACATGGGAGACCTCACACTCGGCTTTGCACGCCCGGACGGCGGCGCACTCGAGGTGGTTGAGCCGAAGCATCTTAGTACACTCCTCGGTTCCCAGGGCAAGGACAGCGAAGGCACCCTCGATCTATGCTTCCTCAACGGCTGCAACACTGAGGCCCTCGGCCGAGCGGCGCGCGAGGCTGGTGTTCCGACAGTCGTATGCTGGAGGACTGAGACGCTCGATGGTGCTGCGAAGCTCTTTTCGACTGTCTTCTTTGAGACCGTCTGTGTCCATGGCCGCACGTACCGTGAGGCGTTTGATCACGCAGTCCGTGCGGTGCGCTTCGTGACGGCACCGTCGGATAGTGCATCGGGCACCTGCACGCCCAAGTTCGAGCTCCGTGGGCCAACTTCTTCAGACAAAGAAATTGGGGCAAAAGCGCCGTACCCACACGCTGCAGGCGTGCCCGTGCTGATTGACGCGGTGGGGACTCGATACTCGGGTAACGTTTAGCACTTAAACGGTAAAACAGCTACGAGCCGAGAGAGTGTCGTGCCGACCGGCGACCTCCAGGCAATTGCGCCGGAACCGGCCCGGGGCTGGAAGCACAACGACGCGTCGTGTTCTTGTACCACCGTGCGAGTTAATACGAGAAGTCCGGTCCGGTTCCGGTACGTTACGCTCGGCTTGCAAGTAGAAGCACTACCATTTTATTCATTTTTGCTCGCTCGGGTCACCCAACCAAACTAATACTCTCTATCAGATGATCTCTGTAGTCTTCTTACGATTACGTTCAGTGTGGATTACGTCGCCACCACTCGGCGTGGCGTGCTCGCGGCCGGATCAAAGCCTTCGTACGCCTGCACAGCCAAGCCAGCCTTGGTGTACTGGCTGCGCTGCAGCTGCTCGAGGGCTGCGCTCTCTAGGGCCGAGGGGCGGCGCTCCTTTTTCGCCTTCGCGGGCGCGGGCGGCGACGGCGTCTGCGCGCGCGTGCGCGACGACTCGGCGGTGGGCGCCTGCTCCCAGCGCGGTTGCAGCAGCGACGACTTCTCGAGCCGACGATGCAGCGCGCTCACGAGGGCCATGCGCTCGCTCAGGCGCGCAGCGAGTGCGCGCGCGCCCAGCAGCGCCTGCGCCTGCAGCAGCTGCTCTGACTCGTCAAGCGCCGAGCTGGGTGAGACGAGCTCATCCGCCTCGTCTACGTCGCCCAGCTCCCGCAGCAGCCCCGGCGGCGGCGGCGGCGGCACCACCCCGACGGCGGGCTCGTCGGCACCGCGTGCCTCGTCGGCGGTGCCGCCCTCAGCAGGCCCCTCGAAGGGCTCGTACAAGGAGGGCGGGGGCGACGCGAGCAACGAAGGGCGTCCCGAGTCTGCCCCATCCGAGTTGGCAGCCGCCGCCTCGAGTGGCGTTACCTCCCACGAGAGGCCGAAGGTACCGAGCTCTTCGTCGATAACTTCTTCGGCACTCCGGCCTAGGAGGAGTGAGTGCAGCTGCTGGATGCCCTCCAGATGGATGGCGAGCAGCGCGATCACCTCGCGCATCTCGACCCGCTGCGACTCGAGCGCCTCCGCCTGCGCGCTCGCGAGCACGCTCGCGTAATCGGTTGCCACCTTGTCGGCCACGTCCGCCACCGCCTGGTCGCTGCCCGTCTCGGCCGCCGCCGGGGAAGGTGAGCGCATGCCCGAAAAGGCAGAGGCGATGCGTGAAAAGTCGAGCGCATGTGCCGTGGCGGGCAGCGATGTGCTCGGAGCGCGGGGTCTGCTGCCGCTCACTGCGTCGTTGCCCACGACTCCTTTGAGCCACTGCATAGGCGACGACAGCGGTGTCGCGATCCCATCGTAGATCGGGTGCGGGGGCGTCCGTTGTCTCATCGCCTCGCTTGCATTCGCTTTGAGCACCATGAAGCAGCGGCGGCACAGGTTGGCCTGCGCGACTCGCCGCAGGATGGCCGCGCCCGCGGTGGTCGCCCCTGAGAGCCGCGCCTCGTGTTCCATTTGCGACGTTGCAGCGCTGTGGGTGAGCTCAACGATGCGCGCGACGGCCGCCTGGCGTGCTATTCCCTCCGCTTCCAACTGCGTGCGCAGCTCGTGCACATCCTTCACAAGGTTCGCCGCAACCGCCTCGGCCGTCGCGAGCGCCGAGCGCAGTATGGCGACCTCCTCCGACGGCATGGTGGTCGCCGCTGCCTCCGCCGGGTCGGCCTCCTGGCGCGCGGCACGCTCCGCGTTCAGCAGCGCCGCGGCGGTCTGCTCCGCCTGGGTCGCGCGCACCTCCGCCTCGGCTGCTCGCTCTTGAGCCAGGGCAACCTTGGCCTCCGCCTCGGCCGCTCGCGCGAGCGCTGCCTCGTGCTGTTGCTGCAGCTGCTCGAGCTGCTGCATTAAGCTGACCGACTCGCCGCTCGCAATTTCTCTCGTGGCTGTCTGGAAGGTCTTACGGAAAGCCGCGGCCGCGGGCTTGACCGCGGCTTTCGCCTTGCGCTCGGCCGCGGCGGCCGCCTCACACTGCGCGTCCGGGTCGAAGCGGAGTGCCGAGACGCGCTGCTCGAGCTCGGCCAGCGTCTCTGGATCGGCGAAGCTCGCAGCGTGAGCGATCTTTTGCCGCACGATCACCGCACGCTCGAAATCGGGCAGCGTTAGCGTCAGCTGCCTCGTCCACGGCATGCTCGCGAAGGTGATGAGGACGGCGCACTCTTGCTGCTGTGCAGACACGAGGGTGCTCAGGGCCCAATAGTGGGTCTCGCTCGACGTCTCGCGCACCGCTTCGAGGTCTTTGAGCGCGAGATGCGTGGAAGAAAGCACAAATAGGCGGTCCACGTGGGCACCACCGGCTGTTCGCATCGTGACAGGCAGCAGGAAGCCGTGATCATTCTCGCTCGAGATATCATCAGCAGCAAAGCATTCGATGTGGATGTCGACTGCGTCGGCAGCGGCGTCGGCGCCTTTGCTGGCGTAGAGACTGCTGCTCTCTGAGATCCCCACGCTGACGCGATGGCCACCCATGAGCGCGCCAGCCCATGCCAACGCGGCCGACATATCGGACGTGAACACACCGACCGAAAAGCGCGCGGCAACACGGAGCGCGCTGCAGTGGGCACTCGCGCAATGGGCATACCGGTAAAAAGACACCGGGGGGAGCCGGGACATACCGGTACGCCTAAAGTAGGGGACTTTAACAAGAGATGCGGCAGCTGTGCTAGTCTAGCTCGTGCACGGACTCGTCCTCCTTTCGCAACGGGCTGTGCGTGTGTCTCCTCTCCTTTGTAGGCGGCTCCTCAAAAACGTCGTCGTCGTCCGCTGCGATGGACAGCAGGGCTCGTTTCTCCGCCGATCGCTCGTCAACGCGCGCATTATGATGCTGCAGCGCTTCAATGCCACGCGCAGCAAGCCGAGCGAAGGCTCCCTCGCCCCAGATCAACGCAAGAATCTCGTAGCGGTTCCCATCGTCGGAGGATGTAGCGCACGAGGCAGGTGCGCACAGTGATGGTGAGGTCGGAGATGTGACGAAGCCGAGGGTTGCGTAGAAGCGGAGCGCTCGGCTGTTGCGCGTATTGCAGGTGAGCATGAGACCACACGCACCGGCTGCCTCAGCGGCTCGCCGCGCATCCTGGACAAGGGCCCGTCCTAGGCCCTTGCGCCGATGATCGGGGTCGATCTGCAGCTCGAGCAAATATCGCACGAGCAGCGTCTCCTCCTCGACTTCACGCGCTGCTGAAAAGCCGACGAGCGTACGCACAGACGCCTCCGCATAGAGCAGTACGTACTCGGTTGCCTCATGACACAGCTCCGGCAGCATTTGCTCCGCTTTGGCGTACGCATCACCTGCCGAGAGTTGCAATACCTCGCGATGATTGCGCTCTATGAGACCGAGCACGGCGTAGCGCGCAGTCAACGGCAGGCGAGCGCCGACCTCCTGCACGACGTGCAAGCCGCGTGCGCTCGCGACGTCCGCCATGCCGCGGCCAACGAAGTCGACCATTCATGCGCCCCTGTTTCGTCACCTCCACAGTTTAATTCCCGCCGTGAAAGGGGACGGGACGAACGAGAGCATGCATAAAACGTCTCGAGAAGCCTTCTTCAGCGCATTTGAACGAAAATTACGACAGTTTCCAGACGCGGCAACAACAATGGGCATCAAGGCGACATGCAGTCGCCGGCGGCACGTGTACAATCAACGCGCAGGCGCACAAGTTGCGGAGCGGCGAGTCGCGAGAGCTGGGAACCTCGCTCACGGCTGTACTGTGGGTTCCTACTGCTCCGGTACAAGGAAGTGACTCAAAGATGCAATCATTGCACGAGAACACGAACCTCCGACGCACCCGCTCGAAGTGCTCGAAGTGCCAGTACCTCGACCGTGTTCAATCGCGCGTCTTTCCACCCCGATCGGCTCGAGCTGCAGGCATCGTTGGGTCGGCAAGTATGGGCCAATCAAAGTCTTCCATCTCTTTGGTGAACCAGAACCACATGCTCGGAGTCCGGGCGAACTCCCTGAGCGTAAAGCGTGGGCTAGAGATGAAGGGGAAGAGCTCCTCGGCGACCTTGTCCGTCTGCCAGGTCTCACCCCGCACCTCGCTCCAGTAGCGAGCAAGGAAGTGCACTTGACGAAGTCCGACGACCACATCGAGAGGCGGTGGCAGCACCGCCCACCACGCGTGCAGTGGCGCCGAGCCGCCTGGCTGCTCTTCGAGCAGCTCATTGACGCGTCGGTATAGGTTGACCTGCCCCGCAAGGATCCAGATGGCGCCGGCGTCAATCAGCTTGTCTGCACCTGGTACGCCAGCGATGGAGCCCAAGCCGCCGAGCAGCACGAGCCATGAGAAGAGGATCAACGTGCCGTACCCTCCTGCACCCGAAGTGCGGCCTTCGCGTCGCAGCTCGTCGTAGAACAGCTCCTCCTCCACCGAGAACTTGTACCAACCGTACCAACCGAGGGCTGTTGGCACAGAGGCTGCGATGGTGAGCCACACCGGCCGCGAGAGCCCAGGCACTTGAGGCGGTGAGGTCACCGTCGACCAGAAATCACCCTGCGGCTCTCCGGACTGGCGAACCTGCGTGTACTTGCGCAGCGGCGGCACGACAGTTTGCTCCATCGCATTGTTGAGCCAGCGGCAGCTAGCATCCACGAAATCGCCTTCGGCAGGCGGCGGCGGTGGCTCCCAGCCTTCGGGCGGGCCCATTTGGCAGGCGCGAGCTCGAAGATGAATGTCAGGCTGTACGATCGCGGAGGCATGAAAAGCGAAGCAGAGACGTACGAGCTCAAGGGCCATCGTCACGAGTCCGCCCTCTGGAGCACACGGACACGCGAGGTTGCGTCGGGGGCAAACTTCACCGCGGAGTTCGAATCTTTAGATCACGTTCAAGTTCAAGTTGAACTCGCGCCGAAGTTGCATCGAAATTTCATTCAAGCGTTCCATCGAGATTCACACGAAGAGTCCTTCACACTTTTTTTGAATCCACTATCGGAGGCCTCTCCGACGCCCGACGCCGCTACCGATTCACCATGGGGCTGATGGACATGCTTGAGCAATCCAAGGAAGTGGCCCTGGCGGCGCGCGAGCGCGCCGCCCTTCAGTCGGCGGCGGATATTGCCGAGTTCGAAGAGTATGGCGCCGATCTCGCCAAAGCGTTCGACGAGGAGGAGCTCGCGGCGGCAGAGGAGGCGCTCCGGCTGGGCCTCCAGCTGGACGAAGAGGAGGAGGCGACGATCAGTAACCTCGAGACGCAGGATCTCGACATTGCGCGCAAGCTTCTCGCAGATGAGCAGGCGCTCGAGAGCGCCATAGAACGCGACGAGCGGCTCGCGCGCCAGCTCGAGGCCGAGTTACAGAAGGAGGCTCTGCAGGTCGCGAAGCTCGAGAAGCAGCAGCGGCAGCTCGCGGAGCGCAAGCTGTGCCGCAACGACCTGAAGATCGCTGAGGACCTCGCCCTTGAGATCGAGGCGCAGGAGCAGGCGCTGATGCGCGAGGAGCGGCGCGACCGTGCGCTAGCTTCGAAGCTCGTCAAGCAGGAGTCGAAACTGCTCAAATCAATGCCGCAGATGGAGGAGAAATTGAAGACGATTGCGAAGGAAGTGAATGGCGATACGGTCTCCATGCGTGCGCGGCTGACGGCCAAGCTCGGCTCGATGCGCAAGAGCCTCGCCGACATGACCAATGGCGTCAAACTTGGTCATACGGTCATGAGCAGCTAGATTCCCGAGCCGCCGAGGCAGCGAGCGCTTCGCTTGCGCATCGAGGGCACCGCGATGCTTCTCGACGGGTTAGCACGAGCCCGACGCGCGCAGCGCCGCTGCGGGCGTGGAGTCCTGCTTGCAGACTACAGCGTAGAACCGTTGTCACTAATCGGGTACGGTTTATGTGGTCTGTTAGTAGCCGCAACCTGGTCGGTTGCCGGATGCAGCATATGGTCGGCTTGATTACTAGTTGATTACGTGCGGACACCGTGGATTTGGCGCAATGCGGCCATACCCAGATGGTGCATGTGGTCCAGCGCGCGGGGCGCGGCGCGACCGCCCGACAGCGACACGTCGGGTGACGCCGTTCGCGCACGACGAGAACTCCGTATTAAAGGTCAAGGTGGAAATCACGAAGTAAAAAGCTTACGGGTACAGTCGGACAGTTCTCCTCCCGATGCCGAGAAGTCGCGCAGGCGCAGGGCTCCTTTGTACTCGTCGCGAATCGAATGCGCTGCCTCATTCGCGAGGGAGCTATCGGCGTTGACGTGGCGGAATGTGACGTAGAAGAGCACCCGCAGCTCATCGCCTTGATGCGCGGTCCCACAATGGAGCAACCGGCCGTCGTAGAGCGCGCATTCGCCCGTTTCAAGCAGCGCGACACTCGACGCCGCAGCGGTCAAGAACGAGCGCTCATCGGCCGCCGAGCGCGGCGTGTGTGCCTCGGCCGTGTGCGTGCGCGGCAAGAAACGCGTTGGCCCATTGTCAGCCGTGACGGGCTGCAGCGCCACGAAGGCGGTGAATAGGCATGGCGAGGGCGAGTACTCGGTGTCCGAGTGCACTGGCTGTGCAGTTGCTCCAGGTGCCGACACGATCGCCGCGCACTCCCAAAGTTCAGCATCTCCACCTCCTGCCAGGGCTTCAAAGATCGAGGTCAGTGAACCGGCCTCCACCGCGAGCATCTCGCGTAGCGCCATTCGAACAGCCGGCGTGAGCGCCAGCCGCACGTCCCATCTCACTTGCTCGGACCCATTGTCCGGCGCGAGGACGCTCGACAGGTACGAGTCGGTCAGCCCCAGCCCATGGGTCGACATCGTCGCGCGTGCAAGCTCGAGCTGCTCGAGCACGTCGGCCCGAAGCGCCTCTGCGGTCGTGCGTGACACTGCGCGCGTGCGCACCACGCCCACCTCATGCACCGCTTTGATTGCTGCAGCATCTGGTGAAACTCGCCCTCTCCCTTCATTCATCAGTAGTGGTGAGGGCGGCAACTCCCACTCGTCGTTCTCGAGCACCAAAGACGACTCCTTTGACGACGCGGTGGTACGAAAGCTGCCGATCGAGTCCAGGTCCAAAGTGCGGCCTTCATCGCCGAATATGTCCAAGGCGCGGCCGTCATCTCCGCCAAGGGCGGCGAGGAGCGATGCGACGTCCATGCCACCGTCAGCAAACTCAAAAACCTCCACATCAACCTGCTCGTCGTCTGCTGGCGCGGCCATCTGCAGATGTGCGCGTGCTACGCGCATCGGAGCCAATGGCCTCGCCACAATCATGGCTCCGAGCAGGCCGAGCAGGCACGGCGTGATGACAGTGTGCATGTGTATGCGCGAGGCCTTGTCCTGCTGGGGATGCAGGCACGACCTTTTCACAGAGAGTTGGTGCCTTCTCGGACCCTCGATGTGGATACGATGTGGATCCCCTCATGGCCCGCTCTTACCGGGTAACCCGCTCGGCCGTGACCTAAGTGACCGTAATGACCGGGCTTCGTGCACCTGCGCTAGACGGTCTCTACCGGTACCGTCGTGTGTATTAGGGTCTCTACCGTCGTGTGTATGAGGGGGATTGGTCTTTTGTGAATGGATTTCGGCAAACAAATACGGGAGGTTTGTTCTCCGCTCATCGAGTTCATCGTGTGGTTTGAGGCGTAACGAGGCGACCCATCCATGTTCTTCATCGTAGCGGGTCGGAACGCGACGAGCATCGCGCTCTCCATATTGTTCTCTGTCGTGTGTTGCTTGCTCTCCGATTCTGGGTTGCCAAGGCGCTGGCAACCATTCTCAAACTGGCTGCCGTGGAAGCTTCTCGTTTTGTTAGTGATAGGATACATCGCTATGTACTGCAGTCGCCTAATACATCCTGACGCTGAACCTGAGGAGAACGAGCGCACTCGCGAGGCGCGCGTGCATGCACTCGTCAATGAGCTCCCCATCGAGTCGTGGATGTGCCAAAGCAGTCGCCAGTCAGCGTCCGTCTCAGAACTGCGGCAGCGCTTGCGCCACCGCACAGGCTGTGCAAATGCTTCTGTGCCCTCTGTGCGAGTGCTTCTGGAGAAGGAGGATCTTGTCAATGAGCTGGAGCGTGCACCTCACGACACGCTGTGCAGCATTGTGCGCATGCTCATCGAGAGCCTGCGCCCCTCGCCTTCGCGGCGTGAGTCCACTCAAGCGTAGCTGCGCGATCGACTCCCGATTTCTGGCAGTGCTATGAAGAGTATGCAGATGGCGAGCCGCTCCGATTGCTACGGTGCGGCCATTATTTCCACATCGAGTGCATCGATCGTTGGCTTCTCACGGCAACGAAGCGCCGTGCACCTGCCTGCCCGCTGTGCAACCGAAGCCTGGATCCCGCCGCAAGTGCCGCCGCAACAGCCGAAGCTCCGCGAGCTCACGCGGGCGGAGGCGGCGGGCAGGGCGGTGGTGCGTTCCCGTTCCAGGATCGTCTGGAGTGGCTGACACGGCTGCTGCGGTTGGTGGTGATAGTGTGCTGCTTCCTTTTCTTGATTGTTGCTGGTGCCACTTTTGTGATCATGAGCGCGGCGCCACATGCCAATCCCCGGATCCGGTATGCGGCCGCCCATGCCGACATGCGCCGCCAGTTCATCGCCAGGTTCCCATCGTTGACGGCCCCCTTCGTTGACGGCCCCTTCACCGGCCATGGTGTGGGGACGTTCTGGCTGCTTCAGTGGTTTACAACATTCATGCTCTTTTGAGAGGAGCGCGCTCGACTTGTGGAGAATCCGCGTAAACCGCGTATAACCAGCACACGGCACGAATCGAACGTACGGAATCTCGCAACCGTGGTGCACTCTGTACTCTCGTCTCCGACATCGATTATCTTAGAAAAGTAACGATAGCGTGCTGAAGGCGGTCCCATAACGGCATAACCGCATAACGGCACCGTAACTAAATCAAATACGGAGCTAATACACGCTATACAACTGTCGTGTGTCCGATTTCCACAGACTGCTGGATGCAGTGTCACCGGCGGGGCGCACACGTGAAGACCGGACGGGGAGCAGCAGAGAGTGGCCGCCGCGCGGAGGTCGGCCCCGGATGCAAGCGTCGTCTAAGCGTCGTCTAAGCGTCGTCTCCTCAGTCTGCCGCGCGTTGGACGTCGCGACTCTCACGCCTTGGCGCCCTGTGCCTGTGTACACTCGCTCTAGACCGATCCAAACTCCTGGGTGAACTTATCCTGCTGAGCCAAGTCTTCCTTGCCTACCGTCGGGCGCGCGGACCGCACAGCCCGCTCAAAGTGCGCAGCCGTGACGAGGGGCGTCTTGAGCATCGCCGCGGGCACTTCCATCAGGGCCATACGGCGTGCGCCTTGAGCGCCCGGCGCGCACGGGGCCCATGTGCCATCACGCTCTTGCCGGAAGTGCGTGGCCTGCTGCATCTCACGCACTGGCTCCATCAGAGCGTCGCGTACCTGTGGGAAGAGGGCGTCGTGGTGAGCACTTGCATGCTGGGGAGCACTGCATTCGCGCACGGGCTCGATCAGAGCGTCACGTACGAGGACCGATATGTCGGCGCCCGAGAGGCCGTCGGTGCGGCGCGCGACCGCTTGCAGGTTAGCCTCTTGCAGGCTGTGTGGCGTCGAGCCGAGCGCGATACGGAGCAGTGCGAGTCGAGCAGGCTCGTCTGGCAGCGGGATGTAGATGCGCCGCTCGAAGCGCCGGCGCACGGCGGGGTCGAGCCCCCATGGAATGTTAGTCGCCCCGAGCACGAGGACGCCCTCAGCGGCGGCCGACATGCGCACAAGCATCTCGTTCTTGAGACGCCGCGACGCGTCGCTCTCCGAGTCCGAGCGGCTCGAGCAGAGCGCATCCACCTCGTCGATGAAGACGATCGCCGGCTGGCGCTGGCTCGCCGACTCGAAGAGCGCTCGGACGAGCTTCTCAGACTCGCCCACCTGCCAACCAGAGAGGCAACCAGAGAGGCAACCATGCCATCAGCGAGGCCGCACCAGAGAGGCAACCAGGACCAATCAGGACCAATCAGGACCAATCAGAGAGGCAATCAGTGCTCATCATCGTCACACCCATTTAGAGACCAGGTCGCTCGACGAAATCGAGAAGAATGTCGCGTCCACCTCGGTCGCCACCGCCTTGGCCAGATGCGTCTTGCCCGTGCCCGGCGGCCCGTACAGCAGGATGCCGCGCCACGGGCGCCGCTCGCCCGTGAAGAGGTTTGGAAAGCGCAGCGGCAGCACGACTGCCTCCTGCAGCGCGGCCTTGGCCGTCTCCAGCCCGGCCACGTCAGCCCAGCGCACGTTGGGCTTCTCGGTCATGATCGCGCCCTCCTCGAGATCGGACTGGAGTTTGCTGCTCCCGCTCGTGCCGGCGCCGGCCGCCGCGCCGCCGCCGCGCCCGACTGCAGTGCCATGGCCACAGCGGGCGCCGCCGCCACCCACTCCGCGCCCACGCTGCGCGTTGGCTGCACGGACAGCAGCAGCTGCGGTCGCCGCCGCGGAGGATGCTGCGGCACCGTCACCGCGGCCGCGGCCGCCGGGCGCCGCGGGTGAGCGCGCCACCACGTGCGTGGGATCGGAGGCAGCGCGAGCTGGTTGAGGCGGTGGCAGCCCCGCACGAGCTGTGGCAAGCAGCGCCTCTTGCTCCTTCGTTATACGCTCGGCGCGATCCAGGCACTGCGTGGCACGTTCGCGCATCTCGGATTTTCGCGCTTCGGGTGCCTCCTTGATGGCACCGAGCATGAGCTCAGCTCCAACCTGGTACATCTGAAGAGCGGTGTCGTACTGACCAGCTTCATCGGCTGTGACTGCCCTAGTCATGATTGCGAGCGCCTGTTGATGTGCGGCCGAGCGTGCGGGAGGCGCGTCCGAGCCACTCGTCCCCAACGTTTCCGCGTTGCCGCCATCTTCGCCACCGCCATTCCACAAGCGCCTGAGACTGGGCAACATGGCTTCACAGTCTTCACAGGTTGGCAGCAGGCGGTGCACTGTAATTACATATACGGTTCTGGGAAATCGAACTAGCGGCTTCCCCAACCACCTAAAATCTTCTCACCCCGCCAGTGGGAAGAGAATCAGCCACACTTTCGCTCGGGAGCACGGTTTCGTCCTGGTTCGTCACAATGGACGGAACGCGACCCCTGAGGTGAACCCTGACGATTGCGATTGCGGCGATGGGCAAGAAGCCAACGCCACCCAAACTCAGCGCAGAGGAACAGGAGGCGGCGGCCAGGCAGAAGGCTAACGAGGCGTTTTGCAAGGCTGCCAAGGATGATCAGCTCGCCAAGGCCGAGGAGGCGCTCGCCAAAGGAGCCTCAGTTGACTTTGTGAATGAGGTGCGTGTGTTGGAGCACATCCCATGAGCACACATGCCAAGAACCGTCCGACCCCACCTGCTCACGCGCCATCTGATTCGCATCGGCCCGCAAGCGCAGAGGGGCCACGGCATAGCTCATATAGCCGCTGCCTTTGGCTCTCTCAGCATCCTCCGCCTGCTCTATTCAAAGAATGCCAAGATCTTTGATATGAAGAACGCGATGAAGAAGACGCCACTCCAAGTGGCACAGGACATTGGAGAGGAAGACGCAGCGCTCCTCATCGTTGCACTTGTCGAGGGCAAAGACGATGGCACCATCGGCCTGGCCAAGGGTCTCGACATGGATGACGACGACGGTGCCGAAGTGGAGCCCACGCCGAGCGACACTCCCCGCGCGAGCTCAGCCAAGGGATCCGACGTCGAAGAGGCAGCGGCTATACCACCAGCCTCGCCAATCGAGGTGTCTTAGGATCTTATATGCATCGAGCGTGTGAGAGATTGCAGAATCATAGGGGTGCCGGCGGTTGTGCACAGCCGGGCACAGGGCCTTTGCGGGGCGCGTACTATTCACACGGTATCCATAGCGGCGTCACTGCGAGTGGCTAGTAGAAAGGGTCCAGAGGGAGTGATCGCGTTTGAAAGGTGTGGGTGTGATCTTGCATGCAGTCTTCTCTAACCGTTTCGCTTCGAGAAGCAGTTACATGTACATGGCTTCCTGCGAATCGCGGTGCACCTTCGGCTTCGCGTTGCGCTTTGCACTGCAGGGTTGCAGCAAATGAAGGCCGGCAAGCAGGCTTTTTCACCGCCCCAGAAAAAACAGAAATGGGTCACAGACACGACAGCCACGAAGATGGCCATCGAAGAGATCCTTGGCCGCTCCGCCGCAGAACTCGCTGAGTTCTTGGTTTCGATGGATGCGGATAAGTCTGGCAAAGTCGACAAGCGAGAATTCATTCGGGGATTCAACTCACTTTATGGCGCGAGGGGCCAGTGGGCGACGGACAAGCTCGGGGCGGGCATCATCTTCGATTCCCTCGACACGGATGGTAGCGGCACGCTTGAGATCGGGGAGTTGCGCAAGTATGCAGATGTGCCACCCGGTGACCCACGAAAGCCGCGACGAGGAGCTTCAAAAAACAGGGAGACACTGCCAGCCTTCAAGATTGACGTCGAATCAAATCTTTCGGTCTCCGCGCAGCTGCGTGAATATCTGCGCAAGCACGGGAAACGGGTTCTCGATCTCTTCAAGAGCTGGGACGACGACGACGATCAGCATATTTCTCGGGACGAGTTCGGCCGGGCGATGACGATGCTCGGCGTGCGTGCACATCCCATAGCCATCAAAGGGCTCTTCAACGCCTTCGACGCAGATGGCTCCGGCGAGATCTCGTACATGGAGTTCGAGAAGGGGCTGCTCAAGAAGGACGTCTACCTCGACCTGAAGCTCACTCCGCAAGAGGATAGCGCCATGCGCAAGCTCGCACGTGCCTCTGGCGGGCTGTTGCCTAAAGAGAGCAACGTGCTCGCATTGTGCGAGGCGCTTGGGTACCCAACCGAGCTGAACATGAGCCTCGACGAATTCCTGACGGCCGAGAGTGCGGGGGGGCACGGTGCACCGTACATGAGCATGGCTGAAGCTCAGCTCGAGCACGCACTGCATCGCCTGATGCCGCTGCGCGACGCGGATGCAGGCGACGCTGACGGCAGCCTCCTGGCCGCAGCTGCAGCACTGCCGCAGGATGTGGGTGCGGATGGGACCGAAGGCCGCAACGCCGCCAGGTGGACGTACAGTAGCCCACTTGCGAGGACGTACAGTAGCCCACTTGCCGGCCGCATTCGAAAGAGAAGGGGCAGCGCATGGTCAAGGCGGCTGCCGATGCTTCCGCTGCCGCTGGTCTTGCTCTTACAGAGGCTCTCGCGAAACAGATCGTGAGCTCGCCCCCTCCGATCATCTCGCCCTCACAGTTGCGGCAGGGGTCGCCGCCGCCACGCCTGCCGCGGCTGCTCTTCGATCCCCCGCCCACGTGCAACATCGAGGTACCCGGCGTAGGCTCGCCACCCACGCCCTCGCCGTCGTGGGCGGCCCAGGTCAACGCGCACTGGGAGCAGTGGGGCGAACGCAGGCAAAGGCTACACGATCAACGCGAGCGCACTGCGCTGGGTCGGTGTCCGTGGGATCTGCCCGCCGATTTGACGAATCAGGTGGTAACGAGTCCCTTCTACCACGCGCAGCAGCTCAAGAAGCAACAAGAGTGGCATGACGTCCTGCTTGCGCAGTCGAAGCTATCGCCAGCCCAACGAGCCAGGGAGGCGATCGACGCACTCCATCAGAGCACAATCTACCGCAGCCCAAATGCGAACAGGACGAATGTACTCCGCCATGCGCTCACGAGACCGCTCAACCGCTCTCCCTCGCTGCCCGCGCCGCACCTGCCGCACGAGTCGTCGACGCTCTCGGCGCCTCAGAGCGGGATTCCCTCGACGTTGATGTACACCGGGTCGTCCTCGTCGATGTTGGCGACGAGGCCGGCGCCGCTCGAGATGCAACGCCATCGCCCTTCGGTGCAGCTGAGCGCCTCACAACGCCATGCGCAACGAAGCATCACCACGACCACGCCAGACGCGCCTCAGCCCGACGCGGCCCCGTTAATATCCAAGCTCACGAGGACGCTCACGAGAGCGGCGACGGCGGCCCAGGAGCACATGGTCAGGCAACCACATCGGCCGATGCCCATGCCCAGGGCCCAGCTGGAGACGAGCTATCCATATAATGCGCCCGACTTAGGTGCCCCCTCAATCGTCATGACTACTGATGTGAAGGTCGTGAGCTACAGCGTGCCTGCGAGCCCTGCTACAGCGACATCGTCAACATCGTTCACACGGCCGACGCTCCAGCGCCCCCAAACTTGGAGCTCGACAAGTGTCGAGAGTGGGCGTTCCAGGTCGCTGCCTGCGCTGCTTCCCTCACAGGGACGCCTCGGGCGGAGGGAGGCGCCATTTGTGCAAGCGTAGGGATCCCTAGGACAGGGCTCAGGGGCACAATACGGTATGTGGCTCTCTGGCGGCGTGGCGGGGGGCGGGGCAAACACGGCTCTCGCCCTGGCAGGCGTTTAGCACCTGTTTAGCACAGGCGTGTGGCGTCCGCGGACCCCGCGCTACACCGGGGCACCGTGGCATCGTGCGGTTCACGGGCGGGGCGTGTGCACCGCGCGTCGGACCGCGGGTCCGGGTCGCGTGCGCGTCGTTGGAGGTCAGGAGGTGTGACACCGGCTCGACTGTCTCTCACGTCAGCGCTGACACGACATGTGTGTGCGTGTCGCGAGCGTGTGGCGTGTGCCGGCGCACACGCGTGGCGGTCCGCGTGCGCCGGGTTCCGGTAGGCGCAGCCGCATGCCCCGCGGGGTGGTTTCAACTTTCACGTCATACACCGTCATTCGATTGCGTGGTTTTTCGGAGGCGTCGCGTGCTCTCCAGAGCCTCCACGACGCGAAGAAGCGCTGCTATCTATCCGATCTCACAAGTACTACATGCCATGCACTCATCAGAGCGCCACCAACGAACCAAGCGGACAAAATTAAAGCGATGCCTGAATTTCCAAATGAGCGAGGCCGAGGACGAACATGAGGACGAATTACCAAGGCCGTGAGCACAGTATTGTCAAACGAAGCTCACAGCGTACTACCTGTAGAAATCCTTGGGCGTGATAACCGCGTTCTTGGGCTGGAATTCCGCCATCCGGCGCTCAAATTCCGCCTCAGTAGTACTGCCGAACGGGCGAGGCAGTCGTGAGTTCAGCACAGAACTGAGAGTGGTTTCTACGTGGGGCGGCCGCACTATTGGCTCAGGCATGTGTTGAACTCCTTGAAGACGCTGCGGCACATGAACGGCAAGCTGAGCGTCCGGCCTGTGGCGAAGAGGAGACACAATTGAAGTCATCGCGAATGCCAGCGCATGGGCACGGAAAGTGCACACCTCGTGCGCACTCCACGTAGGCGTCACGCGTCTCCCAGCACTTGTCGCGTGCATCTGCGGCCATTTGCTTCCGCACGTGATTGCGTTCGCGGTGCCGGAGAGACATCGGGCCTGATAGCCGATCGTCGCGCGCATCGTTCTTGATCTCTCCCGCGCTCCGGACAGGATCGTCGGCCATCTCGTGCGGAAGAGGCGGCTCGTGCTGTGGGGGTGCGTCAGGAAGTTCACAGGAAAAGTCCGAAGTTCACGTTCAAGTTAAAATGCCCTATCGGGAAGACGCTCGACCACAGGTCCCGTGGAGACACAACGTGGAGGTCGCAGACTGGAAAAGTCGAGTCAAGTCACACGTTAGTCACACGACAGGAAATGCCTGTTTCCCACTTTGATAATATCCTCTTACCTCACATGGACTTGAGCAACCCTGCGAGTCGCTCCATCCCGACATCCATCTCCTCTTCGCTCGCGAGGCTGAAGGCGGCGCGCACAAACGGACTGGTTGACAGCGGCGCGGCGGCCGCCGCAAACGAGGAGCCCGGGATGAGCAGCACCTTGGCCTCGACGGCGCGTGTCTTGACGAGCGCGTTCGAGTCTGTGCACCCACTCGGCGTCAAGTCGAGCCAGAAAAACATGCCGTGCGTCGGCCGGGTCCAGCTCGCGAGACCGTCCAGATGACGAATCGCACTTGCATGCATACTCCCCCGCCTGGCGCGATAGAGCGCCCGCACGCCCTTGCAGTGGGCGTGCCAGCCTGCAGGGCCCCACGCCTCGAGCACTGCCGCGACCACTGCCTGCGAGAGGCCCGAGCTGTGCAGAGCTGCCACCTGCTGGTGCAGCTCGATGCGCTCGATGAGCGCTGATGGTCCGCTGACCCACCCGACACGCAACCCGGCAGAGAGCACCTTGGAGAGGGAATCGAAGCGCAGCACGCGCCCGTCGCCACTGCGCGCGTCCATCGACAGGAAGCTCTCGAGCGGCTCCTCGTCTGACATCGGCTCGTCGAGGCTGAGGAACCAGTAAGCATCATCCTCCAGGATCAGAATGTCGTACTGCTGGCAGAGCTCGTAGACGCGCCGGCGGCGAGGGTTGGGAAGCGTCGCACCCGTGGGATTGTGACCTGTTGGGATCGTGTAGAGCACGCGCGGGCGCGGTCTTCGCGCCGTTCCGCTCGCGTGCTGCTGGAGCACCGCCTCAAGTGAGTCCGGGTCCATGCCCAGACCGTCGCCGGCGACACCGAGGACGTCCACGCCCATGGGCCGCACGGTCTCGAGCATCCCCGGGTAGGCATACTCGTCGGCGAGGACAGTGTCGCCGCTCTCGAGCAGCATCGTCAGCGCGAGATGCAGCGCATTCTGGCTGCCCGTGGTCACGCAGATGCGGCCCCCTGCTCCGACTTGCCAGCCATGCTCCGCTGCTTGCAGCTGCGAAATCCACTTGGTGAGCGGCGGCATCCCTGTCGTCGGCGAGTACTGCATGGCGGCAGCGGTCGCGGTCTCGCCGAGCGTGACAGAGGAGCCGTCACGAAGAGTGATTGAGATGTTGGTCACGGGAAAGGACTCTGGCGAAGGCGAGCCGGAGCCGAGGCTGATCATGCCAGGCTGTGCGGCCAGCGGCATGAGCGCGCGGATTGGAGACGGCCGCCGCCGGCTGGACACGGCCGTGACGCGCTGAGCGATGGATGAGCACATCCTGCGACCGGTCGCAGCCTGGAAGGAGCTGGGCGGCCATCGGAAACTCGGCATGGATTGACGAAGCCGCGCTGACCTTTTCAACGCTGAGTTCATGCCATCTCGGGAATGTCCGGAAGCACCGGCACACAGCCGTTTCACACCAAGAGTCCATTTTCGCTGGCCGTTGACGCTGCGTAAATGGCATCACATCGCACAGCTCCTGTTGCCGGGACGACGTTGAGGTCGCGCCCAGCTCCGAGAGGAAGCGCCGCTACTGAATCCACCACTACCGAAAAATTGCCCTGGAACCATGCAGGCATCGTGCAGGCACCTCCGCATCGGGCACCTCCGAACCCCACACTGACATACTCGTCAGCGAGGACCGGTGTTGCCTATTCGTCTCACAACGTCGACCAAATGATGCGCCTATCAGTGGCCGAGAATGTCCAGCCCGAACTTCAGCAGCAGCGTGGAAACGTCGTATGGCTTCGCGCTCAGAACATCAAGCTGGCAAGGGCCAACCGCCAGCTCATGTTGCATGTCGCCCGGCTCGAGGCGGCCGCCCAGTACGGCGTCGGGGATGGAGCGATCGAGGCTATGCGCAGCCAGCTGCTCGTCGAGTACGAACGCGAGCACGAGCTTGAGCGGCGAAAACACCGGCGTGAACTCGAGGAGCTTCAGCGTGCCTTGGCCATCATGACGCAGCGTGTTGACGATCTGCAAGGCAAGCCGTCCAGGCCGTCACGCGGCCATCGCATGGATGCGCATGGGTTTGTGGTGGAGGCGGGCGGGCATGGTCCTGTCACCATCGATACCCCGATGACGCGCAAGCTCGTCGCTGGCAAGGTGCTCACGACCGAGGAGATGGCCTCGCTTAAGGCACAAGCGCTTGAAGCTTTGACGGACACTGACGAGGTTGCGGCTGCGAGAGCGCTCGCGGAGCAGGCCAATGCGATTCTGCGCCGCGACACATCAGGGTTCGATGAGCTGCGGCTCGAGAATATCACGCTCCGCAAGCAACTCGCCGAATTCCATCATCGTGCGGCTGAGCAGGGCGCCAGCGGCGGCAGCGGAGGAGGCGGCCACGGCACGAGTGTGCTGGCCGAGGAGAATCGATCACTCAAGGCGCTGCTGCTTGCGACCGAGGAGCAATGCGCTCGACTTTCCGCTGCTTCCTATTATGCTCGCGGGGCCGGCATCCAGCAAGAGCGTGATGTACGTCTCGCGTCTCTCCCGGGGGCCCGTAAAAGCGTAACAGGAGCGTGATTCGAGAGCGTGATGTGCGACAGCTCCGCCCTGAGTGTTACGCTTTTACGGGCCCCCGGGCGAGGGGCGTGACTCCAGACCTGGGCAGAGTGTCTCACCGGTCGAGACACAGATCACAGTGCACTCACAGGCCCCAAGTCCGCGGTTATGGTCAATCCCGAGTTGAGGTCAGTTATCTATTTTTAAATTAAATAAACGCGCGCCGTTAGATCATAGATGTCCGGTGTGCGCGGGTGAGCGTGAGGCGCTTAAGTGAGCGGCGTCCATGCTTGGCGGGCGGGGGGTCCGGCCTCTTCACACTTCAGGCGACGCGGGTTCGGGTTGAGCCCGACGAGCGACGTGCGCGGTGGCGACACACTTCGGCACCAGACACCGGTCCTCGCCGCGCGTCACCCATCACGCTCTCGAATCACGCTCCTGTCCGCGTGCGTTGCCCCGTTCTCGTTCTGGTCTGTCCTCTCTAAAGCCTTTCATCTTGCTATCCTGAAGGGGTACGCGCATGACGCGTGTAGGCACACACACGCCACCTGGCGCCCACAGTTTCGAGAGCGTCAAGCGCTTTCGTTCAGCTCGAGAGCGTCGACCTCTCGCACGTGTTGGCCAATTCTTGACTCTATGCATCTGGTGCGTGATTCGAAGGCATGCGCACATATCCATTCGTCACAGTCATTTGCTCGCTCACACAAGTGAGCATCGGCTGTCGTCCTACTTGTCCGCCGCAGTCCCTAACGAATGTGCCCGGTCGTAGTCTACGTGAGAGAAATCTCTTGTGTGCCCAGCCGAACGCTGACAATCTCGGCGTGATCCGGGTGCGAGCTGCGCACGGTGAGGTGAAGGGAGCGCGACCCACCCGAGCTGCTGGCGCCACCGCCGACGTCGTTCCGTATCCTGAGCGTTGGCACCGTTCCGTCGCTGAGCTTGGGCACCCCGGGCCGCGCCCTCTGGCTCTCTGCTGGGAGGCGATCGAGGTTGAGTGCGGGCACGGGCACGAGCGGCGCCTCATGTAGAACTATCTCCGAGCCACGCGTACGCACGAGCGCCGTCACGAGCGCCGTCGAGGTGCTGCCGCCACCGCCGCTGCTATAGTCTGCGAGCTCGACGAGATTGTGAACCTCATCAACGTCGTGCGTCATCTCAAGGAGGCCGCCGCCCTCGCTGCTCTCGATGAGGCCATCGCTGCGGTGGGTCGGAGCATCGTCGCCTAGGAGAAGCCGCGCGAGCACGTCGGTGAGCGCACGCGCTTGGCCCGCAGGCGCGCGCTTGAGGAGGTTGAGCACCTGCGCTGCGCGGTTCTCCGTAGCGAGCCACTCGCGCAGCTGACGGCGCGTCTCATGCCGCCCGAGATCGAGCGTGATGTCAAACTCCTCGCCTAAGCCCAACGGGGAGGAGGTACGCGCCAGCTTGCCGCGGCCACCAAAAGGGACCATTGTGCGATCGGCGCGCCCCCATGCAGCACTCAACGGCTGCCGCTCGCCGGTTACCCCGACGCGTTCGGGTTCCTCAGGCTGCGGCCACTCGCGCACGCCGGCCACACCATCGGCGCCCTCGACGCCCGGGTTCCAAGGCACCATCGCGAGCGAGCTCCGCAACGGCGCTGGCAGGAAGGCCGCGCTCTGGCTGCGTGCAACGAGCGCCTCTGGCCGAGGCAGCGGCGGCAACATCTCTGGCCACGGCAGCGAGGGCGACGCCGAAGCGGGTACGCCGCGGCGAGGCGCGGCCGGCACGAGTTCGCCAGTCGTCGGCGGCGAAGCTGCAGCGCGTGCTGGCGTCGGCGTCGGCGGCCGGTGCGCCGACGCTTGCATCTGCAGCGGCATCCCCAGACGTACCACGTGCGCTGCCACTCCCACCGAGCCTCCGGCTGCGCGGTACGAGTCGAGGGCGGCGGCGGCGGCGGAGGGCGACGTACCCGGGGCCGAAACCACACTCAGTGCCTCAAGGTGAGCCATCAGCTTTTGCGCACGCTTTTCGCGCTCCTGCCGCATGCGCGCGAGCTCCTCTACCGCGTCCGGGTCGTGCCGCGCCGGCGCCGCGTTGCCGCCGGCGCCGCTCTGCGTCTGTGCGCCCACTGCACCAGCGCGCAGCTGCTGCCGCTCGCGCCGTCGCGCGGCCATCCGGGTCGACAGCGAGCCCGCTAGTGCCCCTTCGGTGGGTGGCTGCTGCGGCAGCTGCGACTGGGCGAGAGGCAGTGCGGTAGCAGTGGCCACGGACGCGAGAGCGCTCTTGGCCGCGATGACCGCGCTTCGCGTGATCTCCACGCTGGGCGAAACGGGCATCGCCGCAGCCTGCTTTGTCAGTTCGGTGATGGCTTTCATCCGCGTGACCTCCACGCTGGGCGAAACGGGCATCGCCGCAGCCTGCTTGGTCCGTTCGGTGATTGCTTTCATCTCGGCGAGCACCGCTTGGTAGTTGCGGTGCGTGGTTATGTCCAGGGGATCTTGCTCGCCGATCTCAGCCAAGAAAGCTGGAAGCCTCTGAGTCACCTGCCCCATCTCAGCCGCCTCTTCTTCAGTCGCCTCTTCTTCGACAGCGGTTCTCGGCAGTCCGTCCTCAACTTCCGTCGCATCATCGTCGCTGATGCCAGGCTTCTTTTTACTGCGCTTCTTGGCTGGTTTTGCTCGGCGCGCAGATTTTGGGCCCTCGGAGTCGAGGACTTTTGAGGCTTTGGTGGACGACGCCTTGGCCTTGGCGGGCTTTTTGGAGGAGATAGCGACCCGGGCACTGGCCTGTGCTGTCTCCCCGGTCGCCCGGGGTGTGTCCCCGGTCGCCCGCGGTGTGGCCCCGGTCGCCCGCGGCGTGGCCATGACCTGTCCGGCAAAATGTGGTCGGCTTTCAGGCGGATGTCGAGAAGTTTCGCGGGACGAATGAAACAGGAACGAAACTCTTCAAGAAGGAAGAAATCGTGACACCAACGTACCGGCATCCCGTGTCCCGTGTGTGTCCCGGCTCCCCCCTGTGTCTTTTTACCGGCATCCTGAGACGTTTGAAGAGTTTCGTACTTGAGTGCTCGCGATTCGTGCCGCCAATCGGCGACGTGGCCGACATTGTGAGCGCGTCCCACCCACCCAGTGTGACGCGTGCTGCACCGTTAGATAGGTGCGCACACGATCTCCAACTCGCTGCGCTCTTCTCCCGTGGCGCATCGTTGCATTGATGATTGAAAGCGCCTTCTGACACCTCTTGTTTGAGCCCTTTGGGGCATTGAACGCAAAACGCAAAAAATCTGAGCACGCCTGCAGCGCAACCGTCGACGCCCGCATCGCCGCAGCAAGAACCATCTCACGCCTCCCTTCCCTTGATGGCGCAGGTGCACTGCAAACAGGGCACAAAAATGCTGGCGGCTTAGACAAAGCGGGTCTGTGAGAGCGACCTTGACGCGCTACTGCCACTGATGCGCGGCTATGCGACTTTTCACCCTCAAACAAGGTTTCACCTTCCGACGAGGCGCTGCTGGCAGGCGCTGCTGGCACTGAGCCGCGCGCTGCTGGCCGACCCTGAGCGTGAAGGCCTCCAGCTAATTGCGCACGCAAGAAGTGATCGGCGATTCAACCGTTTTTTGGAGAGCTGGCAAATACTCAATGGGGGTCGCATCGCCGTCTTGACTGACCTGTTCATCAGCGAAGCCGCGCCCGGTGCAGGGGTGGCCGACGCGCTGATCCATGCCTGCGCCGATGAGTGCGCTCTCGCTGGACTGGCAGACTGGTGCGAAAACCAAGAACAATGAGCGCCTCGGCGCCGAGCGCCCTGGACGATTGGTTCGACTACTCCCTGGCGCTGGCGTCCTGGGCTCGGGGAAGACACTGTCTTCATGGAGCGGGTGTGTTTCCGCGCCCAATATAGCGCTCGCGCGCCAATTTTCTTCACTTGACTTGACTTGTCCGTTTTTCAAACTTTCCCGACGATGGCCGCCCCGCGGAAGCGGCTCGCCGATGCGGTGGGCGCTGACTGCGAGGACATAGACGACGACGCGTGCAGTCATCAACCTCTGCACGCACCGCCGCGCTGTGGATGCACGCGCATGCTGCGGAGCGGCTGGGGCGAAGCTGAAATATTCGGTCGACCCGTGGGTGTTTTCCAGGTACTATCGGTCGGCGCAGCACCGCCACAGTTGGCCACTCATGGCATCCGCTACCACGCGATCTTTGGTGGCCAGTCGGCCTCCGAGGCCGTTCATCTCGGCTGCTTTGCGACAAGCGCGGATGCGGCCGCCGCATGGGATGTTGAGGCACGAAGCCGCGGCTGGCAGCTGGTCAATGAGCCTGTTGGGCCCGATGAGCAGAGCGTGCTTACGGAGCTTCGCCGATACACAGAGGTTGTAAGCGCGTGTGGCTTTCCGTTCGTGCCAACCACGCCAGCGTGGCGCGCGCGCCAGCTTGTCGCAGCGCTTCATGCTGCGAGTGCCGCCAGTGACACCTGGATGAGTCCGACGCGGCTGCAGCAAAGGGACCACTGGAGCGCTCCCGGCAATTTGCTCTGCCTCTCCTTCCAGCCACACATCTTTGCGACGAGCAAGGCCAGAACGTGCGCGGCCGGCTGGCAGGAGGTGGCCCCGCGCCCATCAGCGCGAGACTGGTTCGAGTCGAGGCTCGCCAACCGCGCTCGGTCCGTTCGCTCGGTACTCGAGCGCTTCGCGGAACCGGCAAGTCCGCTAGAGGGCTCGGGCGCCGCCTCAGGAAGCGAGGCTCTCGACGGCCGTGCGACGTACCGCCCGTCGTATGCTAGCGTGCTGCGGCGCGAGATCACGATCTTGTCGGGCTCATGGGTGCTCAACTTCCAGCCACTGATCGCGAGCGCCATCTATCGTCGCTTCGCGCCAGCGTCCAATGCGGTCGTGTACGACCCATGCGCCGGCTGGGGCGGGCGGCTGCTCGGGGCAGCGCTCGCGCGTAATGTTGGGACGTACATTGCATGCGAGCCATCGAGTGCCACGTACGCAGGGTTGCGGGAGCTCGAGGTGCTGTTCCGGGCGCACGCGGCTACGCGAAGCATGAAGGTCGAGCTGCTCCGACGCGGCGCTGAGGACACGCCTCTACCCGCGGGAAGCGTCGATTGTGTCTTCACATCCCCGCCGTACTTTAACCTGGAGCTCTATGCCGACGGCGAGCCGAGTCAGGCACACGTCAAGTACCCAACACACAGTTGGTGGGAAGCGCAGTTTCTCGGGCCGTTGGTGCGCCACGCGTTCGGCGCGTTGCGTCCGGGCGGGCATCTCCTGCTCAACGTGTCCAACAACAGGATGCTGCTCGAGGGCGGCATGGACCTCGAGCAGGCCGTCCGTCGGCAGGCACTCCGCGCCGGCTTCGAGCCACGCGACACCTTGCGCATGCTCAAGCCCACCAAGACGCGCGCGACGGCCCAGACGCTCACTACACACTGCGAGCCCATCTTCGTCTTCGCCAAGCCCGCCGCCGTCGGGGCTCAGCCGATACGGGGCGAGGCATCCTTAGCACCGGTACTTCCAGACTCCGAACTTTCTGCCGTCACGAGCATGGCGGCGCCCACGGCGCCGCCACGGCAGCTGCAACACGCCGCCGATCAGACCGGCGGCGATGGCGGTGCGCGGACCAGTCGGACCGCATGGCACGGTGGCACCGACGAGCGAAGCGGCGACATGCTCAGCGAGCTCATCGGTGGCTGGTGAGTACGCCTGGTGGTTTCAGAGTGTTTCTGATGTCGTCATGTTATTCAAAAGCTTGGCGTCCGCGTCGGGGGCGTTTTCTACGCAATGATCTCACGCACAACGGCACAAGCACACATTCACATGCACAGCCAATGGTTAGAATTTGACACCCAAGACACCGGATCGGCGTACATACGGATGCGGACTAGTTCTCGGCTGGACCCATCCTCGATCATTCACAGCCAATGTTTGTAAAGACACCGGACCGGCGTCCACGCGCTTTCCGACGCTCACGCCGCCTGTGTGGCTCGCTCGCGGGCTAGCCCGCATGGTGGTGCTGCAAATGACAGCAGGAATGGGGGCGTTCACCTTGCTCGTATTGCCGTTCTGCACGGCGCTCCCAGGTCTCCCAGGCAGAGCAGCTGCAGCCATCAGGCAAGCACCACTCGTGGCGGCAGTGTCCTTTGCGTGCGGTGTGGCTGCAGGATGTGCAATCTCTTCAAATCCCTTTGAGGTCTACGCGACGGCCGCAGACATTCCAAATAACATCATACGCGAGCACAAGGCGCTGGAAGGTGTGGTTGTGACCGTGACGGACGGTGACACATTGCGCGTGCGACACACACCACTTTTCCTTTCGGGAGAGTTCACAGGTAAGCTCTCCGAGGAGACTATCCAGGTGAGGCTCCTTGCCGTCGATGCACCGGAGGTGGCTAAGTTTGGAAGTGACTCGCAGCCTTATGCAGAGGCGGCGAAGCAGTTTGTCTCCGACGCCGTGCTCCACAAGCGAGTGAAGGTGAATTGCATCGGGCGTGACCGCTATGGTCGGCTCATTGGCGAGCTGCGCTACGGCTTTTTCGGGAATCAAGAATTGTCGAGCTCGCTGCTGCGCCGTGGACTCGCCGTGGTGTATCGGGGCACCGATGGTTCCTACGGACACCGTACCCGCACAGAGTGGGAGCTCATCGAGGCGGAGGCGAAACGGCAGCGCCAGGGCATGTGGAGCGAGTTCCCGGAGGGCGTCTCGCCGAGTGAATACAAGCGGCAGCAGCGCTCTCAGACGAGTCGCAAGTGAGCCGATTCCGGATGGTGTGGTGCGTGTCAGATTTCACAAAACCATTCCAACGTTCGTTGCGCTCCGGCGCGAGAGCGAGGGAAAGGCCCGCGCGGAAGATCTCGCCCGCAGCCAGACCGCCACGACGCTGGCCGCGGCGCCGCGCGCCGGGCGGGACACAGCTTGAATACGCGAGCGCCGCGCGCCGGTCTTGCGGCATTGGCTCCAGCCAAGTTGTTCAGCGCGCTAGATCGACTAGTCACTCTCTCACCGCTTGTTTGCGAACTTGGCCTGCTTCGCTTTCATTTCGGCCTCACGTTCGGCGGCTACTGCCTTCTTCTCGGCTGCCTTCTTCTCAGCGGCTTTCAGCTTCTCGAGCTTGTATGCTCCATTCTGCTCGTTGATGGCCTGTCTGGCTTTGATCTCCGCCACCTTGCCCTCCAAATCGTTCGGTGACACATTGCTGGGTGTCCACCAGTTACCTTCCTGCCATGACGCACACAAGTCACGTCAGAGCAAGAAAAGGCAGAGTAGTGCTAGAGTAGGGCAACAGCAAGTGCACGCGAGAGAAGGCAGCATCTCACCGCATTGCCTGCTCCTCCTGGATTAGCCTGACTGGCCTTTGGCGCGCCTAGCCCGGGTGGCTGGATAAAGGCTACGTTCAGTGTTGAAGGAAAGAGGATCTCTCCGACTTCAGCCACATGTTGTGTATGCGGAGCTGCGACACGTGCAGCGTGAATAGCCACAACTGGATGAGGAATCGTCATCATTAGCGACGGCGGCGTGATGGTATGGGTCATACAAGCAGTCGCAACAAAGAGGTTCATCGTCGCGCCGGTACGGCAAGAATGCGTCGATCGCAGCCGATGACCCACCGCTTGATGACGAAACCGCACGCGCGGCCTCCAAGTTGCACTTTCGATAGGCTTCCGAGCAAGCAAGCAAGTAAGCAAGCAACGCTCGTTTAGGTACTTGTGTGTTTCGACTAACTAGCTTGCTTGATAGGCTTCCGTTTGGTTGTCTGTTGTTTATGTTTAGAAAAGTTTGCTTTTGGTGACCGGACCATACCTATACACGCACGCACCCTAGGGCCTCACTTGGAGAGCCCGAACGTGATGGGCGTGTACTACGGTACAGTTACAGTCTGCAGTGGTGCACACTAACTAGACCCCCCTTAGTAAAAACCCACACCTCGAACCCCGCTTTTCCGACGGGGGGTGGGTTGGGAGGTTTCGTTTTCTTTGCTGTGTGGCGGTGTTGGACGTCGCGGCCGCCCCCGTAGAGGGGGGTGGTCCCACTCTCCCCCTGTGGGGAAGGGTGGTGACGTTCTTGGATGTTTGCTTTGTTTTGCTTTCCGTTTTGAGAGTTGCGAGCCTGATTATAGTCAAGGCGACTCTCTGAGGGGGTATTGATGGACTATCAAGTCAAATCAAATGTGGCAAAGGAGGCGGGATGTCAATCAGAATTCCTCAAAAATCATCAAGGAAAAGACTTCGCGATGTTTTTGTCGAATCACGAAGACGTCGTCGGCTCGAGAACAGGCCACCTGGGCTGAGCTCGGGCGTGCGCTGGCTGAGGCTGCTGAGGAGACAAGCGGAGTGGCGAGTGTCATAGGGAATCTGCTGGCTTTCGGGCAGGCGCTTCGCGCAAAGTCAGCGATTGTTAGTGGCAAGTCAAGGTGGCCGTGCAGGGCTCCGGATTCGTTTGTTGTTCATGATTTGTCGTGCGCGCGCAGCGTGGGGAAGCCTCCATGCTGCTTCTTCAAGAGGGTGCTCGAGAGAATCTTTGAAGGAGATGCTCGTCTGTCTGGTCATTCGTGATGGTGACCGCCATTCTGCGAGAGTCGGGTTGTAGAGGGGGTGGACTCGCGGCGATCTGAGAAAGGTCTCTAGGACCATAAAAAACCCAAAAAAGGGTTTTCTGTTGTTTATGTTTAGACTTGACTCGACTACTTCCGTACTTGACGCGAGGACGCTAGGCGTACGGTATTCCTGGGACCGGCCCCAATCGATTGAAGCTTCATCCTCCTGCTCTGAGGGCTCCTCAGCGCTCAGGCTCTGTGCAACCGCGTGTCGCGACCCCTCGCGGTCGTCGTGCCTAAACCAAATGTCTGCACCACATATGTATATATGGTTGTGTTACAGGACATCGGCGTTCAGTCTTCAGACTTTGTCGCCGTGGCTCCCGTGCGACTGCAGATTCGCCTGCGCAATATTCTGCCAGTGGGCGCGACTCGCTCCCCGGACCATTGGGTTAGCGAGAGGAGACTTACGCGGCGGCGCAGGCGACGCCCACGCTTCCGGCATTCGACATCCGAGGCGCGCACGTAATCTGGGGAAAGAGAGAAGAGTGAGGCCACCCCCGCCGCCACCGAGATGAGGGTGCTCAGCACGAAGATGAAGGCGGCCTCGAGGCCTGGTACGCTCGACCCGTTGGTCAGCGACCACGCGAACAGCGTTGCGCCGAGCACGGGGCCGATCGTTCGCAGGCCAGCCGCGCCGTTCAAGGCGAGCGCTTGGACGCGCGCGCGCTCGCCCGCTAGCATCGAGTTGTTGATCATCACGAAAATGTTCATGAAGGCCATGCCTTGCACGCAGCGCATCAGTACCACGAGCACGATCAGCATCGTCCAGCGCAGCGCGGGAGAGGGCGCTCGCGCGACGAGCGGCAGCAGCATGTAGCACACGGCGGAGGAGAAGGTCGTCTGCTTGAAGAGTCGCGTGGGCGAGTTGCGGTGCAAGAGGCAGGGCATCATGTACAGCTGGAAGAGGAAGAGGGCGATGCCAGCGACCGTGAGCAGCACCCCGATGTCTGCCGTGCTGAAGCCCAGCCCGCCATGCGACACGGGAGCCACACACCATAGGGGGAGCACTTCGTCGAACACGATGGAACAGCCCGCCACCAGAGCGTACAAAATGAGCGGCGCTCGAGCGCGGCGCGGCACGCCATGGCGCTGGGCCCAAAGGCTCGAGAAGCTCCCCGCATCGGCGCCGCTGCGGACGCCAACCGACAGCTCAGGCCGCTTCCGCGGAAAGAAGGCCGTTTGGGTCCGCGGAGCAGGCGCCGCACTGCCCTCGGGGTCGGGGCTCGCGAGGGAAATCTCAGTGAGCTTGGCAAGGGGCGTCGAGACACCTGAGGAGGAGTGGTCGGCAGCCGGCGTCGAAGGCACCTGCGCGTCCGCCGGTGGCGGTGGTGACGCCGGCGGTGACGTCGTCGGCGGTGACGTCGGCGGTGACATCGGCGCCTCCGCAGCCACCGATTGATCAGAGGAAGTGGAAGTGGAGGAGGAGGAGCCGACCCCAGGGAGGAACCGGTGCGCGGGAATCATGATCAACAGCGCAAACACAGCGCAGATGAGGTTGGGCAGCAGGTATGGAACGCTCGGGACGGTCTCTGAGAGCACGCCGCCCAAGGCAGGCCCGATTATGTTGCCGAGGCCCCACATGCTCGCGATGAGGCTCAAGGCCATGCCCTGTTCGTGCGGCGGAACGAGGTCGGGCACCATGGCCTTGGCCGCGATCACGATTCCGTTGAGCAAGCCCATCAGAAAGCGCATGGCGAGTGCTAAGGCGAAAGATGGGGACGACCCAAATACGATCTGCGGCAGCGTGCAGGACGCGAGGCCGAGTAACATGACCTTTTTGCGACCGAATTTCGGCGACTCCGACAGCTTTCCCAGGGGGTACGAACTGAGCAGCTGGCCGAGTTGATAAGACGCCATGAGGTAGCCCGCATAGAAGCCCAGTTTGCGCTTATCGTCGGTCAAACCGAGGTGAAGAACCAAGTACGGCGCGTATGGAAAGACGTTGGCGATTGAGACACCGTTGGCCAGTAAGGCGAGCGCAAAGACGATGAGCTTCGAACGTCGTTGGATCAGTCGTTCGATCTGCAGTCGCAGTAACGGCAGGCCACCCGCGAGTAGCCGCATAGCTTGCGTGCAACTGCTTTGTGGCAGGAAGTCGCCGCTGCCGCCGTCCCGCCCGCCGCGTGTGACCGAAGCATGTGCTGATCAACACAACGCATCTCGTGAACGTTTTTCACGACAGAAGCGACATCCGGTGCAACTGCACTGTTACTGGCCGCTCACGTGTAAAGATCCCACCCACACCGAAACCCCGCAACAAAACTCCGCGGACATATTGCAATGTGTTGAGAGTGTGAATTCCGGGGCCCCTGGGGAGCTGCGTGGGGGCTACCGGTACCGGTTCAAAGACACCGGGGGGAGCCGGGACACACAGGACACACACGGGACACGCGGACGCACGAAGGCATACGGACCGCACAGACGAACCTCACAACCATCGAAACCCACCAACAACACACAACCCGCACGTCAGCGCGACGACCGAAGCCGCGGCCGACTCACAATAGAGCCGCTCCAGGCCCGGAGTCGACCGCTCCCCGCGGCCGACTCAGAAGAGGCCACCCCCAGCGAACCCGACCCTGCCTCCAACCGCTCCCAGAGCGCCTCCCCGCGCCTGCTCGAAAGCGGTCGGCGAAATGAAGGCGCGCGCGGCAGACGCGTAGCGGCCAGCAGTGCGGCCGGAGCCCCCGATACCGGTACCCGGTACACCACCTCGCCACCTCGATGCCGAGTGTGTCCCACCCCTTTTTATTTGAAGTCAAGTCAAGTCACTACATGTAGGATTCCTAAAGTCAACTTGAAACGTAAAAAAAGTCAAACTTTCGGCGACTCCGAGTTCTCGAGAAAAGTGTGCCACATGGTGCCACGAGCGCGTGCAGTCGCAATCTTTGTCGCAATCTTTTGAGCTTTCGGCCATGCCTGACCATCGCGGAGCGATGACCATCGCTGAAAGACTGGCGCAGTGTCACCCACGCTGCCAGATCGACGGAACATTGTTGCATGCCTTACGCCACGAGTTCATGACACCCCGACGCGATGCCAAAAAGGCAAGCGGACGCGTCGGCGGCAAACGGCCGACCAATGAAACCAGCGTCACCGAGAGGGTTGCAGTTTCGGTGGAGCTCTTCCCGTCGAAAGAGATCTTTAGTATGGTGCAATACGAGGACCGGCGTCCAGTGTGGACGACGTCGCTGTTCAACGAGTTCCGGCGCATCAATTCTCTCGGCCAGACGTGGTCGCCTGGGGTCTATCCCCATAGCGCCGAGGACGTGCTGCTCGCATGCAAGACCTTTCTCACCGATGAACACAAGACTGGCCGAATTGCTGTCATGTCGTCGCTCTCTCCTTGGCTGGAGCTCACACTCCTCGTCAAATGGGGTTCTGGAGCGGTCGACACGATCGACTCGACGCCCATAGCGGCCCCGGGGTACACCCCCATAATCCATGCACCGGATGTGAAGATACGTGCGTTGCCCATGGCGGAGCTGCCTGACCTCTACGCCTCGAGCCATGGCAGTGGCGTGTACGATTTGATCGTGAGCTTCTCTGGCGTCGAGCACGATGGATTAGGTCGTAACGGAGATCCGGTCAACGATGACGGCGACGTGGCCGCTGTGCGCGAGATGAGAATGCTGCTCAAGCCGAACGGGCGACTTCTCCTGGCCGTACCTACAGCAGACAATGACAGCGTCGTGTGGCCCAAGACGTCACCGGGCCCATCTCGGCTTTACGGCCCGACGCGCCTACCGCAGCTGATGGAGGGTCTGCAGCTTTTGGGGCGGGTCTGGGACGGCCAAGTCGTCCATGGAGGACTCGAGACAGCCTCGAGAGATCCAAAGATTTACCAATCAGTTCATGGAGACGTGAGGAGGCAAAAGAGCGAGAACATCGATGCCGCGGCAGGGTGCCGGACGCGCTGTGCGAAACAACAGGGGACGTTCTTTTCACTGTTTTCGAGCACTTCAAATTGTCGCAAATCTTGTGAGGACACGGCTTGGAAGGAGGCTGCAATGTCGAGCTCGGTGAGTTGGCAGCATCAGCAGGTTTACGTGTTGCGACGAGGTGAATTTTCACTGTGATCTGGTTCTGCACTCGCTCAGACCCTGATGCGGTGCCTGCATGCCACGGACCATGGTGGGGGGTGCGCTGGGGTGCGCCAAAGTGTGAGAAGAGAGCAAGAGACGTTCTCGTTCCGACTTCCACTAAACGAGCATATGTCGTGCAAGAAGTGCGATTTGTATCGGTGGGATGGTTGTGAGGTTCGTCTGTCTGATCCGTGTCCCCGTGTGTCCCGTGTGTGTCCCGGGTCCCCCTGGTCTCTTTATGGAAGAGCCCACTTCGGCGCTCCTCGCGCGCAGGCGGTACGGGTACTGCTCGCCGGGGTCACGCGTCTGCCGCGCGCGCCTTCATTTCGCCGACCTCCACCTTCGAGCAGGCGCCTCGGCAGGCGCGCGGGGAGGGCGCTCTGGGAGCGGGTGGAGGCAGGGTCGGGTTCGCTGGGGGTGGCCTCTTCTGAGTCGGCCGCGGGGAGCGGTCGGCTCCGGGCCTGTGGCTGTTGAGTCGGCCCGCGGCTTCGGTCGTCGCGCTGACGTGCGGGATGTGTGTTGTTGGTGGGTTTGGATGGTTGTGCGGTTCGTCTGCGTGGTCCGTGTGCCTTTGTGCGCCCGCGTGTCCCGTGTGTGTCCCGTGTGTGTCCCGGCTCCCCCGGTGTCTTTTTACCGGTACCGGAAACGACAAATTCGGCAACTTCAACATCGAACATGCGCTGGCCGACGCCGTCGTCGATCGCCGCTGCGGCAGCGAGCGCAATTATATTCTCGACCGCGTCCCACTCCCCCACGCTTGCTGTGGAGCCGCCCAGCACCGAAGCGCTTGCCACACTCAGAAAGGCCTACCAAGCAGCCACGGATGGCCTGCTGCCCAATGCTGATAACTTGTTGACCAAGTCTGTGGCCGAATGGAAGAGGACCGCACAGCCTGCAGATGAGATTGCTGCTCTTTACAAGGTGCGCGGCACGGTCCGGCAGGAGCAAGGCCGTACAATGGATGCGGTTGGAGATTTGGACGAGGCGCTAGCTTTGCTAACCTCGCCGTCATCAGCAAAGCCAGCGCCTTCAGAATTGCAGCGCACGTACCTGCTTCGTGCCCGCTTGAACGCGGCACTAGAAAGGTGGAAGGAGGCCGAGGCAGACTTTTCAGCCGCAATTGCTCGGCTTGATGAGCTCGACGCCATCGAGGCGACCAATCCCTACCTCTACTCAGAGCGCTCCAGTGTGCGTTCGCATCTCGGCGACTGGGCTGGAGCTGCAGACGACGCCCTAACCGCGTCCATCGAGTTCAAGGACATTGGTGATAAGCTGCGCAGCCTCCTCGCGTCCTCCGATGCTTCCCTCGCCCTCTACGGCGCCGGCGACATCGACGAGGCGCTTTCGCGCATGCGCTCAACCTTCGCAAGCTATGGTACAAGGAGCCCCGCCTCAAATAACCCGGATGATATTGGCACGCTGCAAGCACTTGCGCGCCGCGAGGCCGAGATGCATCTGGCGTATGCTGCGCATGTGTACGGCGCTGACGGCTTGCGTGATGAGGCGCAGCAGCAGTGGCAGACTGGGTGCATCCGTCTCGAGTCCTTTGTGACGGATGCAGAGCAGCGCCAGGCATCGGAGGCGTCGTTGCGGGCGCAGGAGGCGATGCAGGCGGAGGCGACAGGGAAGGAGGTGGCGGGTACACTGCGCGCCTCCTCTGTCGCCGGCAGCTTCTCCAACACGGCCGCAATCGCGATGCTCAACGGTCTGGATCCCAAGTCGCCCTTCGTAACACAGCGCCCCCAAAGCGGCTTCGCATGGTACAGCTATGGCGAGGGAGCCAGCGCACGCCGCAACCCAGGTGTGCCCCTCGCAACCGTCGAGCCGGGACTCTCTTGCGCCAAGTATCGGCAGGCCGACTGGCTGCGCGCCAACCGGCCCGAATGGCCGCCGGCGCTCGTGGCGAACGTCGAGAAGTTTGCAGCGGCGGTGCCTCAAGGTCCCATCCTCGTGCCCAAGAAAGGATCCGGGCTCGACCGCACGCAGTGCTCGGTGCTGCTGAGCAAGCCAGGCTTGGGTGATGCAGTGCCGTGCTTTCAGTAGCCTGCCTCATGTGTAACGTTTGCATGTGCCGCAGCCCCTTGTGTAGCGTGTTTCGACACGCACGAGGATTGGGGCGCGCACGATCGACGTGTCGTCCGGTCCTCTCACGTCACAGGAGCGAAGCGAACATTAAGTACCAACTGTCGACCAACCGAACAGACTCTCGGCGGCAAGTACCAAAATAAGACAGGCAGCGTCGGAGGCTTTGCACATTGCTATTGGTATTCACGTTTTGTGGGACCGGACTTACTACGCTACGTTCGTACACGCTCCACACTCCTCTTTGCTGCTCTTAGTAGTCAGTTGTACCCGAGGTATACGAGTCGGCACTCATTTGGCAACTTCTTCAACCATGCTGCTCCCACCCGCCTGAACTGCCCGCTCGATGGCCATCACGCACTCGCCCACCGACCGGCCCTTGCGCATAGCGTCACAGAGCGCGTCGTACGCGGCAGCTCGCTGCCTGAGCAGCAGCACTGCGCTCGCCGCTGCCCAGCGCGCGCGCTCGCGGATGACCTGCTCGCTCAGCGCCGCGGGCGCCGCGTGCTTGGTAAGCAAAGCACGCAGCGTTGCCTCGTCGGCAGCCCCTCCCTCGGCGCTGCCTGCCCAGAGCGCCTCAGCTGCGATGCCACCCGCAAGCACAATGGCCGCTCGGAGCACGTCGTCCTCGTCGGCGCGGCGACCCTCTTGCAAGCACTCGATGGCTGGAGAAAGGAAGATGGTGCCTGCCGACGCCTCGCTCCAGCGCGGATCGAAGGGCGCCCCCAGCGGGTTGAGCCTGCAGGCCTGCACGGGCACACCTAGGCTGTACGCACACAGGAAGTGACCCGCTTCGTGTCGTACGACTGCCTCGCGGCGTGAGGGCACGATGAGGCGCAGCACACCGAGCAGCCGCTCCTGCAGCAGAAGCTTGTCCAACACGAAGAGGACAGTCGCACTACCCACGAGAACGCTGAGTGCTAGCGAAATTAGTTGCGGCGCCTCGAGCTCGCGCAGGCTGCGCAACGGCATCTCGTCCATCAGCGCGCCAGAGGCAAAGCAGAGCTGGCCCACCAGCAGTGCTGCGGCTGCCTCAAGAGGTGCCAGTCGGAGGCCTCGTGGCTCGCCACGAGGCTTTGGCGCAAACGCAGTTGCTCGAAGGCCGGTGACCTTTGCGAGCTCGAGCGATTTGGCAAGCGTCGGCTGCAGAGGCATGTCACCCCGGCCAAATGCCGTCAGCTGGCCGCTCTGTTGCAGTGTGCTGTATGCGCTTATGCACGCGCTTCTACTTGCACAGGCAGCATCAAGAGTGGCGGCTGTTGACAACTCGATCGCGTGGCACACGGTTGCGATCGAGAGGAGCACGAGCGGAAGCTTTCTCATGATGTCGGCCACCGTCGAACAAAAAGCGTCCGACCAGCGGCGAGCTCGGACACGTGTCCTGTGAATCATTCCATTGCTGTGAAATACCGTACAGTTCCGAAAAGACGTCGTTTCACACACACATACACGTGTCCTCTGAAATACTTTAACCCAACAAAGTTCTGAGCTGAGCTTTTCGCAAAACGAATGCGGACATGCTAATTAGAGTCAAGCTCAAGTGTGGAGATCAACCTCTGCCCACGTCCTCGCCAGGTCCTCGCCCGCGTCCGAGAGCATCTGGGCCCTGCCGTCACTTGTACGTCTTCAGCCCCAAGCGCTTCAGGTCCTCCTGCACGCTAACCTTGGACTGCCCGACCGGCTTGATCGTGGGCGCCGAACTAGCGACGCGCTCTGGTTGTTTTGCGACTGCCGCAGCGGCCTTCTTGGCCGCCGCCTCCTCGGCCTTAGCAGCTTCAGCACTTGCACGCTTCTCGGCGTCTGCGGCCATCTTGGCCGCTGCCTCCCCTGCCTTCTTGGCACTGAGCGCCTTATCGAGCGCCTGCTTCTCCGCCACGAGACGAAACTTCTCCTCCGTCGCCACTGCCTTGGCTGTCGCTACCTCCTTTGCTCTCTTGGCAACCAGTGCTTGCTTCTCACTGGCGAGACGAGCCGTTTGCTCCTCCGCCATCTTCTTCGCGGCTGGTGCATGCACGCCTTGTTGCGCAATGGGTGCCATAGCCGGGGGCTTCGGTGCCCCCCCATCAATGCTCAAGACCGCAGCAAACACAACGGCCGCTGCAGCAAGTGCCGCCCCGGCCTTCGTGTCTTCGTCCGACAAGCCCTTTGACCTTATGATCGGAGGCGATGGGCCGCGCGCGACTGCATTCCTGACAATCGCGAGTGCCTCGGCAATGACTGCTTCCGACACACCCGCTTCGGTAGGAGCCGAGCTCGACAAAAAGGCCTCGGCTTCTTTTGGAGCCCACCATTTCAGGCAGATGGCCGCGGCGACTGCAGCCTCTGCTGCCTCCTCCTTGGCGCGCGCCGCTGCAGCAGCTGCCTTGGCCTCCTCCTCGGCAAAAAAGGCCGACTTCCGTGCTGCTGCCTGCTCCTCTGCTACAGGGCGGACGATTGCCAGCGACGCGGCGATCACGGATGCTTTGACTCCCATCTCGCGAGGTGTGTCGCTCGAAAGGTAGGCGAGCGCCTCCTCGGCATTCATGCGGTAGATCTCCGCCGCCACGCGCTGCTCGGCCGTGGCCGAACGTTCCTCTAACGTCGTCGGGCGCAACGCCGCCTTGGCCGTCGCGGTAGCACGCGGTTTCGAGGCCGTCGGTTCGAGGCCGGGCTGCTGCGAACCAGCCATAAGAGCGGCCTTCTCAGCAGGCACCTTGTCCGCAGCCGCCATCTCCGAGGCCACAAGGTCAAGTCGCGCCTCGAGGATTTCGAGGGCCACCTTGGCCTCTGCTTCCCGCCGACGCTTGACCTCCTGAGAAGCCGCTACGGCCGCCTTCCTCTCCGCGTTCTTGGCGGCAAGCGCCTCGGCAGCCGCGATGCGCTTGGCCTCTGCTGCAGCTGCAGCCTCTGCCTGCAAGGCAGCACGCGCCGCCGCCGCCGCCTTGATGGCTGCCGTGCGCTGCTCGCGCGCAGCCTGAGCTGCCGCCTCTGCGGCCGCCAGAGCGTTGTTCTCGGCCTGTGCTGCTGTCGTCGTTTCGACAACCTCCTTCACGGCCACCTCGGCAACTTGCAGCTGGGACAAAGGCTCATTGACAGGCATGCGTGCTGCAGCCACGCTTGTTGCAGCCACGCGTGTTGCTTCCGCCGCCGCCGCCGCCGCAGCCTCCTTACTCTCGGTGGCCGAAGCCCGCTCCGCCGCATTCTCCATCGCCGCCTTCTCCGCCGCCGCCTTCTCCGTCGCCTCTCGCACCGCGGCCCTCACGTAGGCCTGCTTCACCTCGAGAGCAGCCTTCCCCGCAGCCGCCTGGCGCGCAATCCGAGCACTCTCCTCTTGCTGGCGCCGGCGCTCCTCTCGGACCGCATCCACCGTGGCCTGCGCCTCCGCTCGCATGGCCGCTCGCTCCTTCTCCGCCGCCTGAAGCGCCGCCGCGCGATCCTCGCGAGCCTTCTTAGCCGCCGCCTCTTGCGCCGCCTTGGCTTCCGCTGCCGCCTTAGCCCGTACATCATTGTTCACCGTCGCTTCCTCAACCGTCGCTGCGGCAGCCGCCATCTCCGCCGCCAGCAGGTCAAGTCGGGCCTCTTCCGAAGTCGCCATCTCCGCGGCCGCCATCTCCGTGGCCAGCAGGTCAAGTCGGGCCTCGAGAACGCGCGCCTTCTCCGCAGCCGCCATCTCCGTGGCCACCTGGTCAAGTCGCGCCTCGAGGACCTCAATTGCTGCTTTTGCCTCGGCTGCCTGCGCTTCTGTGGCCTTTTTCGCTTCTGCGATCGCCTTCGCCTCCGTGGCCACCTTCGCCTCCGTGGCCACCTTCGCCTCCGCAGCCGCCTTCGCCTCCGCAGCCGCCTTGGCCTCCGCAGCCGCCTTTGCCTCCGCGGCCGCCTTTGCCTCCGCGGCCGCCTTTGCCTCCGCGGCCGCCTTCGCATCCGCGGCCGCCTTCGCCTCCGCGGCCGCCTTTGCCTCCGCGGCCGCCTTCGCCTCCGCACCCTTTGATGCCCCCACCTGAGCTTCGGCTTTGCTCTCGTCGTCCTTTGAAGTCGCCACCACAGCAGCTGCACCAAGAGCGCCAAGCGCCAGTATCGGGCCGCTAGCTAGTGCAAAGAACGCAAGCGCCGCACCCGCCACACCCGCGGCAGTGGTAAGCTCTGAGTCCGAGTCGGAATCCGCCTTGTAGACCGCTCGAGCAGCCGCCTCAACCGGCGACTTCTTGTTGATCAGTGTCTGCTCACCTTTTTTGTTGATATCGAACTTCTTAGCCGGTGCCTGCTCGACCTTTTTCTTGTCCTTGGCGAGCTTTGCACTTGCATCTAGCTTTTCTTGAGCTGCTTTTCCTTCAGCCTGTCGAACCCCAAGTGCTGCTTTTGCCTCGGCTGCCTGTGCTTCTTTGGCCATTATCGCTTCTTTGGCCTTTATCGCTTCTGCGACCACCTTCGCCTCCGCGTCCGCCTTTGCCTCCGCGGCCGCCTTCGCCTCCGCGACCGCCTTCGCCTCCGCGGCCGCAATCTTCGCCCTAGCATCTGCGCTTGCCTTTCTCGACTCCTCTGATTGTTTCGCTGTCTGTGCCCCAGCGCTTGCCAATTGTTTCTCGATAATACGCTCCACCTGTCGCTCCAAAACAGGCGCCTTTGCAGCCCACGCCCTGGCGAAACGAATTGCAGCCTTAGACTCGGCGACTTCATCTGATATGATTTCGGCCACTTCCTTGCCAGCCTCACCTTTGCGGCGTCGGAATCGATCAAATGGATTCATGCCCATGCGTGGTGGTTGTGACACACGAGATGCAGGTAGATATGGCCGGTAGATATGGCCCGACAGTGCTGAGGTGCCCGTCAGAGCGGCAATGACGAGAGAAGCCATCATGAACGCGAAATTACGACACGCGAGAGCTCCTGTCACGAGCTCAATGTATTAGAATTTCCAATACTTACAAATTGACATCTCATTTTGGGAATCCCGAGCGTCAAGTTCGTCAAGAATCAGCGACTGGGTGTTCAGTTCCATCACGGCTGGCGGCGTCCTGTCACTGACCATACTTTCCTCCTGCCTGCCTTTTGTCTGCTCACTGCTGGTGCCGAGCTGGCAGCTCTGCCGACCCGAGCCACACCGCCCCCGGGGCCCCCTCGCGGGCGCTCCCGCTCGCCTGTCCTACGCCTGTCCATGCTCGCCTCTCGGCGCCGCGCCGTCCTCGACCGGCGGCGGCGGCGCGCCGTCTCGACTTCCCGGGAGCCGGACTCCCGACTGTCGGTCACTCGGTCTCAAAAGCTCCTATTTACAAGAAAAATCACTCCACATCCACGTTCCACACACGTGACGCGACAGTGTCGGATCCTTGCCAGCCGACATAGCTCCCGCGCGCCCACTCGGCCGACACCATTAGACGGCGCTGGCCGTGTCAGGGCCGGCGAGCTCCTCGAGCGCCGCCATCTTAGGCGGCGACACGGGAGGCTCTGCGCTGCGCCGGCTGAAGACCTGGCGGCGCATCGAAAGCGGCCGCGGCGGCTGGTAGAAGCGGAGCAGGAGCGATGAACAGACGACGGAGACGGACGAAAGCGCCATGGCGCCGCCTGCAAACATGGGCGGCAGTTGGATACCGAGCCCTGGGAAGAGGACGCCTGCCGCGAGCGGGATGCCCACGACATTGAACCCAAAGGCCCAGACGAAGTTGATGCGGATGCGCCTCATGACTACCTTGGAGAGGTCGAGGGCGGTGACTACGTCCTGCAGACCTTCCTTCATGAGTACGACGTCGGCCGCCTCTATGGCAACGTCGGTACCCGAGCCCACAGCGATGCCCACGTCGGCCGCCGCAAGCGCGGGCGCGTCGTTGATGCCGTCGCCCACAAAGGCAATCTTGGCGCCGGCGTCACGCAGCTCCTGCACCTTGGCCAGCTTGCCCGCGGGCTTGACCCCTGCGACCACATACATGAGGTCGATGCCCGCCTGGGCCGCTATGTGCGCGGCTGTGCGCTCATTGTCGCCCGAGATCATCCACACCTTCATCCCCAGTTGGGTGAGTTGCTTCACGACCGCCGGCGCATCCGGCTTGAGCGAGTCGGCCACCGCTAGTGCACCTGCGATGAAGAGCCTCGAGCCCATCGACTTCGGATCGCTCTGAATCGTCGCCGTGTCTGCGTCGGCATCGGGCTTGCCCGCCACCGCCGCCCGCCACCGGGCGCGCCTCGCCACCGCTGTCTCCACCGTCGCATCCGTTGCCGCCTCCGTCGGCGTCGTCGGCGCCGTCGCCGCCTTAGCGTCTGACGCCACCTCGTTGAAGTCGGGAGGCCCCGAGAGGGCCGCGAGGACGACAGTATGACCCCGAGACTCGAGTGCGGCCACCTCCGCCTCCTGCACGTCGCTCAGCTTCAGCCCGTTCTCTTCCATCCACGAGCGGTTGCCCATCAGCACCGTCTTCCCGTCCACGACGCATTGGAGCCCCTGACCCGCCGCCGCGACGAAGTCGGCTGGCTCGGCGGTCTGCACGCCGAACAGCTCCGCGTGATTGATGATGGCCTTGGCAATCGGATGCTCGCTGCCGCGCTCGGCAGAGCCGGCGGCGCGCAGCAGGATGGCCTCGTTCACGCCTTGAGCCCAGAGCAGCACGCGAGCCACGGAGAGCTTCCCTGTGGTCAGGGTGCCCGTCTTGTCGAAGCAGATCGTCTGCACGGCCGCAGCAAGCTCGAGCACGTCGCCGCCCTTGATTAGGATCCCGTGCGCCGCGCCCACGCCGCCACCCACCATCACAGCGGTGGGTGTGGCCAGGCCGAGGGCGCACGGGCAAGCGATCACGAGCACGGCGCATCCAAACATGAAAGCGAGCAGCTGGGGATCCTCGACGCTCGGCACGCCCATGCTCATGGCACCGTGCCCGCCGCCGCCGCTCCCGCCGCCACTGCCCATGTTATTGCTGACATGGGGGTCAGGAGGCATGTTGTGGCTGGCATGGGGGTCAGGAGGCGTGTTGGGAGGGTTAGGAGGCATGTTGTGGCCGGCATGGGGGTTGGGAGGCGAGGGCGAGGAGAAGCTCATCATGTCAAGGTCGTCATCGCCTGACCAGTCGGGCATGTTGCCCGTGGCACCGGCGATGGCCCACGCAGCCCATGTAAAGATAGCAAGCGTGATCACGACCGGAACGAACACTGCTGAGATACGATCGGCAACGGCCTGGATGCGCGGCTTGCGGTGCTGCGCGTCCGCGACGATCCTCATGATCTGCGCAAGCGTCGTGTCGGCGCCTACGGCGGTGACGAGCACGTAGAGCACTCCGGAGCCGTTGATGGTGCCGCCCACCACCTTGTCGTTCTTACGCTTGGGCTGCGGCAGCGACTCGCCCGTGATCATCGACTCGTTCACGGCCGACTCCCCAAAGAGCACCGTGCCATCCGCGGGCATCTGCGCGCCTGGGAGCACCTTGACCACGTCGCCCTTGCGCAGGCCAGAGACGGGCACCTCGGTCGCATCAAGGTCGATCTCTCTGCATGAGGCGAGCTGCAGGGCCGTGGGCGGCACGAGCGTGAGCAGCTGCGTGATCGCATTCGACGCTTTCCCCTTGGCAGCGGACTCGAGGTACTTGCCGAGCAAGATGAAGGTGATTAGCACGGCGGCCGTCTCGAAGAACTCGTGGTCCTCCCCCTCCTCGCCGCGCGTGCCGATCGAGACGAACATGAAGATGATCGAGTAGATGTACGCGGCAAAGGTGCCGATCGAGACGAGCACGTCCATGGTGAAGTGGCAGCGCCGCAGCGACGCGTACGCCCCTCGGTGGAAGGGGAAGCCGTAGTACAGTTGGACGGGTGTGGTGAGGATCAGGTTGACGAGGACGCTCACGGCCAGTCCGGGTGCCACGTCGACATACAGACCGGGGCTCGTGCTCGGGATCATGCGGAAGACCATCGAGATGAGGAAGACGGGCAGTGTGAACACCATGGAGCCCGCGAACATGCGCCACCAGTAGGCAATCTCGATCCCAAAGTTGCTCGCGGCGGCCACCGCCTCGATGTCATCCGCCTGCAGCTCGGCCGCGTAGCCCGTCTTGACGACGCGCGCGAGGATAGCCGGAACGTCGACGCGGCGTGCGTCGTAGGCGACCTTGCCGCTCTTGCCCATCAGGCTCACCGTTGCCGAGTGCACGCCCTCGAGAGAGAGCAATCCGCCCTCGACGGCGCCCACGCACGAGGCGCATGTCATGCCGTCAATGGTGAGCGACACCTCATGCAGATGGTCCTTGCCGACCTTCTTGCCCTTGGGCACTTTCCCTTCGGTGGCCTTGGGCAGCGAGGCAGCGGGAGAGGCACCGGGAGAGGGCACCGGGCACGCCTCGCTCGACTTTGCGGGGAAATCCTCGCTCAGGAGGCACGGCTCGTACCCCGCGGCCTTGACCGCGGCCAGCACGTCCTCGGTGGCTAGTTGGCCGCTGACGCTCAGGACGTGCGTATCGAGATCGATGTCGACGTGCGCGACGCCGCGCACCATGCGTGCCGCGCGATCCACTTTGTCCTTGCACCCGCTGCACAGCATATCCATCACGAGCAGCTTGATGAGCTTTTCGGCGCGCCCCCCCTTTGCAGCGGGAGTGGGTGCAAAAGGGTCAGCGGCGAGCCCCGTGAAGTCTTCGTCGCCGCTCGCGAGCTCGTGCGCGGTGAAGCGCCCAGCAGACGAGATGCTCTCGATCAGCTCCTCGACAGACGAGGTGCCCCTCACCGTCACGATGCCCCAATGCAGGTTGACCGCCACGAAGGTGACTCCCGGCAACGCCGAGAGCTCGCGCTTGATGGTTGCGCGGCACGCCTCGCAGAACATGCCGTCGACCTGCAGTGTGACCGAACTGTCGGCGGCGTGCTTGTGCGTGAGCCCGGTGCCCTCGAGACCCTCGGACGGGCCTGCCGTTCCAGCCTCGACGGCGCTCGCCACGGCGCTCGCCACGACCGTGGGGTGGCCTGTCGCCTCGACCGCAGCGATGAGGGCCGCGAGCGGCACCGTGCCGACGATGGTCGCGAGGCCCGTAGCGAGGTCCACCTGGGTAGATATGACGCCCTCGATGACCTGGAGCGACTTCTCGACCTTCGCGGTGCAGTGGTCGCACATCATGCCGCCCACACTCAGCGTCGTCGTCGTCGGCCGTAGTGGTGCGGAGGCTGCCGTAAGGCCCGCCTTCTCGACAGCGGCGAGGAGCGCCGCCAGAGGCGCCGTACCAACGACGATTGCAAGCGCCGCCTCGAGGTCCACCTGGGCGGATAGCACACCCTCGACGTCGTGGAGCGCCTTCTCGACCTTCGCGCTGCAGTGACCGCACGACATGCCTCGCACGGTCAGGGTCGTCTTGGACGGCAGCACGCGCGGCGAGGCGGGCGCCTTGTCTGGCTCCACAACTTTTGCCGCGTGGCCCGTCGTCTCGATCGCATGGATGAGCGCCGCGCTTGTGGCGGTGCCCACGACTGTCGCGAGCTCCGCCTTGAGGTCCACCTTGACGGACGCGACGCCCACGACGGCCTGGAGTCCCTGCTCGACCTTCGCCGTGCAGTGGCCGCACATCATCCCGTCCACGTGTAGCTTGACGCAGAAGCTGCCGAGTGGAGTGAGCACTCGCTCAGACTTGCTCACCGCCACCTGAAGCGCGGTGAACGGCGCGTTGCCCCAAACGGTCACAGAGCCTGTTGGGATGTCTACTCTTGCCGCCTCAACACCATCGATCTGAGAGAGTTCGGCCTCAACAGCCTCCTTGCAGCCACTGCACACAATGCTGCTCACTTGATATACCTGCTCGACCATGAGCAGTTTGAGCTCGGAGCGGGAAGCGGAAAGGCCTTCCGGGGGGGCACAGACGTCCTTCTAGACGGTCCTTCCGCCCGCAGGCCTAAGGCCGCAGACGGCAGCCCCTGCAAGCCCTGTGTGAACGTGAACACGACAGACGCGACAGCCGGTGCTACGACACTGTTACTGCCCGCTCAGAATACACACACCTTACAGGACCCCAAACGAGACACGGAGCATGCGCGCGCTGGCGGCGTTGAGGATGGCCCTGTGAAGAAGGAGTGATACATGAGATGTGAATAAAAGGGGTCGCAACACACACACATGTGTGTCACGGCTCCCCGCGGTGTTTTTGAACCGTCTTTTTACGGTACAAGTTTGGTGCTTGGCTTCGCGTCGGGCGAGGATGAGAGGGCTCGTGGGAGTGTTTTCGTGCGAAGATGCCCTCCGATTGCGCCTGGGTCTTTGGCCTATTACTCTCACTGCCGTGCATGACTACGAGTAGTGCTAAGCGCCTGCGGCCCGCCGAGGCGAGCCTGGAGGAATTGATCGAGACGGCGGACAGTTGGCTCATTGACTACGATGAGGATGATGACGAGCGTTTGAGCCTCCGCGAACTTGAACAGCTCAAGAAGCAGCTTCAAGCGCAGACGGCGAGCCCAGCTGCGCAACAGGCGCCGCTGCCCACGCAAACGCTGATGAAAATGGTTGACGCGGACGATGACGGCTTTGCTACACGCAATGAGCTCGTGGACATGCTGAAGCGCATGAAGGGCTTTGATGGTGGCCATGTGGCGCGCGAGGATGCCAAGAAGCCGCAGGCAGCCGAGGGCGACGGGTACGGCGAGTCGCACGCGCAGCGGATGGAGAGGAATCAGAAGAAGCGGAAAAAGATGAGCACAACTGCGAACAAGAGATATGATGAGATATGATGTGGCCGGCGGCCCCGACCATGCGACGTTGGCGACGTGTAATTCAATCATCTTTGTTCACACTCCACACACATTGCTCACACCGTATAGACTCGAAGAGCAATGCAAGTCGGCACCCCCCATGTCCGCCACCGCGGCTCGACACCTTTGCAGTAGAAGCATCGCATACCGCCGCCTCAACCCGCGCTTGGACGACTTTTCACATCACGCACCGGGAATTGCAAGGCTCAACAACGGCTCGTTTGGCGCGGCGCCGCAGCCTGTGCTGAAAGCGGAGATGGCGCACCGCAGCTGGTGGCGCGCCAACCCAGATGCTGCATACTTTGGAATCGGCGCGTCGTCGCTGGACGCTCGGCTAGCAGCAGCGGCCGACGCGGCCGCTGTTGCCATTGGTGCGCCCGCGGGCAGCGTCGCACTCGTCGAAAACGCCACGGTCGCCACGGCCATCATTGCGAGCAGGTGGGCTAAGGCGCTGCGAGAGGGCCGGCACGAGCGACGCAGCGTGCTGCTGCTCGATGTCTGCTACAAGGCCGCCGCCTACTCCGTGCGGGACATCTGCGGAGCGGCCGGCGGCGCGCTGAGCTTTGCGAGCGTGCCATTCCCGGACACGACGACCGAGAGCATCCTGAAATCGCTCGACGGGACCCTGGCGGCCACAAGGCCACGCTTCGCGATGCTCGATCACGTCTCGTCGCAGCCGGCGATCGTGATGCCGCTGCGCGAGATGATCGCCCTGTGCCGCGCGCACGACGTCGAAGAGGTGGCGGTAGACGGCGCTCACGGCCTCGGGCTTGTCGAGGCCGTGGACGTCAGCGCGCTCGGCGCAGACTTCTACTTCACGAACCTGCACAAGCATGCATTCGTGCCCGGCACCGCCACGGTCCTCCACGTTGCCACCGATACGGCGCGCGCCTCGACCGCGCACATCGCGCCGTCTTGGCACTCCGGTCAAGGAGTGATCACCGAGGCTCGCTGGCCAGGAACTCGCGACTTCGCCTCGTTGCTTGCGGTGCCAGAGGCGCTCGAGTACCTTGCGACTTGGCGCTCCGTGGACGCTCTGAACGCGCCCACATACAATGCGCGCGGCTGGCAGGACGCCGCGGCACAGCTCAGTGAGGCGTGGGGCGTCGCGCCGGCAGTGGCCGATCCCGCGCTCTCGAGTGTAGGTATGGGCATGGTGCGCCTGCCTTCCGCACTCGATCTGTCCATGGATGCACCGGGCGAGCCGTCCAAGGGCGTGCGCGCGACGCTGCGCGAGCGTTACGGCATCGAGGCGGCCGTGGGCGGATTCGGCGCGCATGGGGGCTTCCTCAGGCTCTCGCACGCCGTGTACACGACCGACGAGGACATCCGCAGGCTGCGCGACGCCGTCAGCGAGATGGCTGCCGCCGCAGCACGGCACAAGGGCACATGAAGGAGTGCTATTATCTATTGACTAGCAATCATGTAGGACTAGGATCTAGTTCACCCGCGCGCGTGTTCGCACACCCGCCCATTCCACATTCGCACTCGTCTTGTGTATGTGAATCACAGATACCAATCACACCCACACTTTACGATTTATTCGCAGAATCAGGGCGTGTACGGATAGGCTGTACTGTACGGTACCCCCCGGTGTCTTTTTACCGGCTACTGAGTCTTCTGAGTGAGTTTGAGAGCAGCGAGCACCAGAGATCACACTGTGTGCTGGGAGAGACCGACCTCACTAGCGAAATTGAGTAGCCCGAGCGAGTGAGTACTCATTACTTGTGTTGACCGAGGGGCGCGGAGCCGTCCTTTGAGACGGCGGTGGAGTGAGCGTGGAGGGACCGCGAAGAAACTGAACTGAACTGAACTGAGAGCAAGAGACTTACCGGTATGCCGACACGGCGCTCAAACAACCCCTTTCCGAATGGAGGCTGTACCACGTGCGCGGCTCCCGCTCATCCCTGAGCCGGAGAACTCGCTGCGTGCACGGCGCCGGCGCGGTGAGTCGCTGTGCTCGCGCCAACGGAGTGAGCGCGAAATAGTCGAGGACCGCATCAAAGCTGCGCAGGAGGCGCAGAATGAGGTGTTCGCCGCAGAGGAGGACGTCGAGGAGACCAAGCGCATGCTGGCCGAGGGCCTGATCCTCGCTGATGGCTCGCAGGCACCGCCAAAGCGAAAACGGCCCAGCAGCATCCGCCCACCAGGTCCGAAAAAATCGTTGGGCGGCAACGACGGCGGCGGCGGCGAGGCGGAGCAGGCGAGGAAACGCATGGCCGTTGAGGTGGCTGAGAAGGAAGCGGCGAAGAAGACTAAGGCCGAGGAGAAGGAGGCCAAGGCGGCCGCGAAGGTGGCCGAAAAGGAGGCGGCTCAAGCCACTAAGCTCGCCGAGAAGGACGCCAAGAAGAAGGCGGCGAATGCGAATGCCAATTCCTTTGAGGCAGGTGCGGTTGTCGAGGTGAGCTTGCGGCTTGGCGAGGCGTACGCCAACTGGTACGAGGCGCGGCTGCTCGAGAATAATAAGGGGCGCTGGAGGCTTGCGCTGCAGCGTCGGGTCGCCGAGGGCGACTGGGAGCCGCTCCTGCTCGAAGGCCGGCCGGCGACCGAATGGGCAAAGCCAGACATGTTGCGCCCGCTCCCTGGCAGGGGAGACTGGCACCCAACAGTTGACGACCATTGCGGTGCGCCGCGCGCTCCCCGCGCGCTCCCCGCGCGCTCCCTGCGCGCTTGCCTTGTGCGACCCACGCTCAAGCGCCTCGCCTGATCTCGCGCCTCGTCTGATCTCGCGCCTCGTCTGATCTCGCACCTCGTCTGATCTCGCGCCTCGTCTGATCTCGCGCCTCGCCCGTCAGAGTTGCTCTTCGACGACGGCTGGTGGAAGGTGCGCGTGCAGGAGGCGTCAGGGGGCACCTTCACAGTCGTCTACGTGCCCGCCAACGCCACGCACACCGTGACGCGTGAAAGACTACGCCCACTCTTCACGTGGGACGCAGACGGGCAAAAGTATTTGCCCGTCAAGCAAGGGCGCAAATGAGGGCACGCTCAAGAGATGAGATACGTGGGCCGTTTACCGAGGAACCGAGCGCACGGCCGCGCGCGTGGGGGAAGTAAGAAGTTGGGGTACACGAATGAGATCTTCATCGACGCGGTGAATCGGTTTGTCTCGGCGTCGGCGGGGACGGCGGGGGCGGTGCGCACAGGCTCAGGGGGGGTCGATCTGCACGTTTCTTATCTTCAGTAGTAACAATTTAATCCGATCCTCACCGCACCGTCACAGACACAGTCTGACCGCCCGCTACTGCAGCACACATTTGTCGCCCTCTGCGCCGCCCCCGACGGAGCTTTTGCTGACCGTGCTGGACAGGCCGCCAAAAGTCTTCTTGGCCTCTTCGGCGGCCTTCTGTCTCGCGCGGTGCCGCTCGAGGACCCGCTCGCGCACCTCTAGGGTGCGAATGTACCGCTGCACGTCCTCTCGTGTCGCCTTTCCGGGCGCCACATACGGCTCGAGATTCACATGGACGTACGGCTCAAAATGCTGCTGAAAGAGATGCTGCGCCGGGAAAGCCACTGGTGCAAGCAAAGGTGAGATGTCGAGGGCGGCCACCGGCGCGTATGCGGCCGTGTCCTCGCGGCGCTCGCCTCGACGCTCGCCTCGGCGCTCGCCTTCCCCACGTGCTCCCTCCCTCGCGACGCCCATGATCGCGAGCGGCGGCAACAACAAGCCCCCCTCGCTCGGGGACGTCGTTGCGGCGGCACTTCGTACGGAACCTTCTTCCTCCGGCATCCCGAGCAGCCTCCATGGCTTCAACTCTGCCTTTGAGGGCTGAAGCCATGCGGGGATACTTGACAGGGGAGGTTCTTCATCTTCCGGCATCAAGTCGTTGGTGCCGGAAGATGGCCAGTGCACTGATGAGACTTGATCAGCTCTCGTGGCGTTGACTGTGTCCAAAGGCTTCCTCAACAGAACCTTCTCGTACATCGGTCCGAGGCCGAAGAGCACGGGCGGGCGCGGAGTCGTGCGCAGCCCTCCCGCGTTGCACGTAAAGGTCCACGAGTACGCCTCATCCGGGCTCTTTTGCGCGATCGCGAGCACGAAGTGCGGCGTGATGGCCGAGACGCCCATGGGCGCCTCCGGCAGCGCGCAGCCCGCCTGGAGAGCGCCGCAGTCCCCCACCACATTAATCGACTCGGTGCAGTCGACCTGTATCTGGCACGGCGCTCGAGTGCTCCGATTCTCTGCGACGAAGATGGCACCCATGCCCGTGGGCAGCGCGTACACGGTCGCATCACCCAGATGGGCCGGTGAGCCCTGCATCTTGCAGTAGAGGCAGAGTGTGCTGTCGTACACAGATGCGGGCAGCGCGTGCCGGCGCAGGGCCATCGGTTGGGAAGCATGCACCGCGAGTACGAAGGGGATGGCTGCGCCGCGTGGGCGTAGCGATGTGCCATCGTACCCCATCGCGACAAAGAGAGCACGCCACTGGCCTCCGGTAGCGCCCCACGCGTCCAAGAGCGCGATGAGTAATGTCTCGAGGCTGAGGCCGTCTGGAAAGTCTGCAAGCTTCAGCAGGCAGCCGGGCGCGAGGGGTGCTATCCGTGCCGAGATGATGTCGAGCTTCGTGTGGGCCACGAAGGCCCTCGCTGCAGGCTGCCGCAGGTCTTCAAGGCCAAGCTTGCCATCCATGTCGTGGTCGAGAGCGAAGAGTACCCGCAGCATGCAGTTGTACACCTATGCACACAGCACAGCAGAGTGGCCATTGGTCTAGCGATTCTTGGGAGTCAGGGACCAGTGAGAGGTTATCACAGTCGAGCGGCACTCAGAAGTAAAGACTGTGTGGGACGCGCGCGCGCGCGTGGCACAACAGCAGCACACCGTCGCAGAGAGAGGGCAGCCAGGCTCGGGCATGTATGGGTCGGCCGGCGTCGACGCGCCCATCGCCTCCGAGGGCGTCGCGCGCACGCCGCCCGTGAGCGGCACAAGGACGTACTCCCCCGCGGCCAGGTACGCCTCGAGTAGCACGTTGCGCACGGCCGAGCCCTCGGTGCGCGCGACGAGCGTCAAGTGGGACTGGGCTCCCGCGGCGCGATCGAGCCGATAGAGCCCAAGGCCGACGTCCAAGTAGCCGGGGGACTGGGGCGAGCGGTCATCCACCTGTGGGGCGAGGGCGCCAGTGGTGAGCACTTGCATGCTTCTTCAGTGCGAAGGGGCGAGCGGTCATCCACCTGTGAGAGCGTAAACATGAGCGTCTCGTGCATCGCGTGCGGCGTGGGCACGACCAGGTGGAAGCAGTGCGCGGGGCGCAGTCGAGCCTCGCCCGCCGCGCCGCTCGTCTCGAAGAGAGACTTGATGCGGTATTCCTCCCAGCGCCTTGGCACGAAGCGCTCGCCTTCTATCCGTCCGGTGGCCGATCGCCAGTTGAGGCGCGGAGGCACATACCTCTCGCCCGTACCCACGTTGCGCAAATCGGGCGTGCTCGTGAGGTACTGGGGATTGGCGAGCGTTGAGCCGGGCTGCAGCACGTATAGTGCACACACGGAGACGGAGGCGAAGTAGAGCTTGAAGTCGTTGAAGGACATCCAGAACAGTCCGTTCGAGCCCGTGCTCTCAACGCCATCGTCCTCGAGTTCGGAGCGGCACGCTTGCAGCTGTGGGCTCTCGTTCGACCAATCGCCGCCCCACTCGAACCTCCCCCACGGGTTCCGGATTTGAAGCACCTGGGCACCACGGTAGTAGCCCTGCTGGACCTGTCGCACTTGGAGGACAGTGTATGCGTGGCCGGGCAAGAGCCAACCATCGACGTAGCCGTCCGTCGAGCTGTCCGCGCACACGACGCACGAGTTGCGGTCCCAGCTCCGCAGGTCATCGAAGCTCACCTCGGCTTCGTCAAAGCGCAGGCGGATCGTGGGAGCTCCCGTCAGATCGAGCAGCCCTTCATCGGGGAGCCCGAGACGAATGTTTGAGTACGAGCCCTGCAGCTTTGCGTACGCTTTCTCGATGAACGACACCCAGAGCTCTGGCCCATTGGCGCGTGAGTACACGAGACCTTGCGTCGGCCCCTTGCACGGGAGGAAATCATCGATGAGCACATTGATCCACTGACCGTGCATGCAGAAGCGAAGCTCGTAGAGGCCCTGGTCGTCGTGCATGGGGCGGCCGTGCTCCTCGGAGAGCGCGAGCCATGCCTCTCCGAAGATGCTGTCGATCATCTCGGGAAACTCGACGAGAGACGCGAGCGCGCACATGAACCAGCCGCTGCCAAGCTCTCCTTGCACGATGTCGTCGGCCGAGACGGTCTGTAAGAAGACGCCCAACGGCACCGTCTCGTCGAGGAACTGCTCGGGACGGCGCCACGCCAAGCGCCGGGCGTCGGCCTCTTCGCCACCGATCGAGCGCCACAGCGGCGTGAAGAAGATGTCGATGAACGAAGGCAGCTCGGACGCATCCAACGCCGCGCTCACATTGGTGAGCGCAAACGGGTCCTTTCCCTGCTTGAGCAGGTCGATGTGCAGCTGGACCATTTGGGCAATGTCCTTCGCAGTCGAGTCGTGCAGCTGCCCGAGCTTGGCGTCGATCACGCGCCGGTCGGGCTCGAGCAACTTCCATTGCGCCTTCCATTGGAGCTCGGTGTGTTTGTTCGGCTTTTCCTGATCCAGTCGCGCGGCGAAGGTCATCGAGCCGGCCGGCACAACGACCCTGAGCATGCTGCCGGCGGGCCGGTCGTAGTTGTCAGACACCTTCAGGTTGAACGAGTCTGCAAAGTCAAGCACGAGTTCGAGCGGCTGCTCCCCATTGAGGTTCTGTGCAAAAATGTGGAATGGCTCACTCGCCACCTGACCGCCGCTCTGGTGGACGCTGAGGAGGCCCGGGGCGAGCACAGTCTCCGTGGCGTCTTTGAGGAGCTCTTGGAAGGGTGAGAAAGGAGATGCCCCTGGCGGCGGCCGCATGGTCATCGTAAAGGGGCGTGGGCTCTCCTCGATCTGAGCGATGACCTGGTCACAGCTCATGCCCGAAAGATCCGTCCATCCAGAGCCGCGGTCGATGCCGAGGACAACGGAGCCCACCTGTACACCTACTTGATGCGCCTGCATGTAAGGAAAGACATCTTCGACAAAGACGTGCCCGCGGCCTTGCTTGAGATACATTCCGAGCGCTGCCTCGTTCAGGAAGGCGTGCTGCACCAAAGATGGCGAATCCTCCTCCTCCTCCCGGGGAGACCTGCTGAATGAAGAAGATCGCATGAAGGATCGCAACATTGAGAAGGTCCGATAGACGCCGTTACAAGCAGTCCCAATTCTTGCATGCACTTCTGCGGATGCCGGTCCGCATGGAGCTCCGTGAAGACTCCGGTCGCAAGTTGTTAAAAAAACACACACACCGGTTGCAAATCGACATGTTCACTGTGAATTGGCGCATGTTTTTTTTGTGAATGCCCGAAGAGAAGGCGGACTTCGCCTTCGGCGACGGCTCCACGCCACTCCACGTCTGCGCAGTCGTGTGCGCGCCATACGTATGCTCATGCCACGGCTGTTTCACTCATTGCAGGCCCAGCCGTATACGTTTTATTATTGACCGCACCCATAACCCTCGACTGACTGTGCCAACGCAGATCGCAGCTATTGGCTGGCAGCCGGATTCGATTCAGGCATCACGGACTCTGCGTGGCAGCGTCAACCTTGCCATCGGCTCTGCTTTTACGCTGCTGCCCATTTGCTTGTCGTGCGTTGCTGGCACGCTTGGACTCGTGCTCTTGTATGCCGTGCTCCTGGCGTCCGTGCTGCTATCAGCTCGGCTGCAGCCCTGTGACAAGGGCGCTGAGTGGCAAAAAGCGGCCGTGTGCGACCTCGATGCGCCTCGCATGGCCGCGCTCACGCGCCTGCGCGCGACGCTCATGCTCCAGACCATCTTTTGCATCCTCGCTGTCGACTTCCCTCTGCTTCCACGCAGCCTCGCCAAGACCCGCACCTTCGGTCACTCGGTTATGGATCTCGGCGTGGGCGCGTTCGTGCTCATGGGCACGCTCACCCGCCACCGCGCCGGCCAGTCGACGTCCGTGTCGCACTCGCCCACCAGCACGCCGCGTGCTTCTCCGCTCGTGTGGCGCGTGCTCTCGCGCCATGGGCCACTGCTGGCGCTAGGCCTGGGCCGATTGGCTGCGGTGCGCGCCGTCGAGTATCATTCGTCTCACTCCGAGTACGGCGTGCACTGGAACTTTTTCTTCACGCTCTCCGGAGTGGCGGTGGCTGAGTCACTCTTGGCACCGTCTGTTGACGACCCCGCGGATACCTGCGCCACGGCAAAGAAAGCGAGCACATTTGGACGACGACGACGACACCCGTGGAAGGGTTCGGTGCTCGGTGCGCTCGTCTTGATGGCTCACCAGTGGGCGCTGAGCTACGGTGGCTTGAGCGAGTTTGTGTTGCACGCGCCACGCACGTCATTCGTCTCGGCCAACAAAGAGGGCCTCGGATCCCTGCCAGGTTTTCTGGGCATCGCCCTGATGGGAAGTGCGTTTCGAGATCTCCTCCGTCCGCGCGGTTCGCTCGAGGCGTGGCGAGCAGCTTTGAGGCAGCTTGCGGCCCTCGACGTCGGCTTGTGGGCGCTGGCCCTTGCCGCTGACGCGCTTGTCCAGCCGGCCTCGCGGCGGCTGTGCAACCTGGCCTATGCACTGTGGGTGCTCGCGCAAGTCTTGCTTGCGCTGCTGGGCTGCCTGCTGGTCAGCCTGAGGTGCCCGCTCGTCATGTCGCCGCTGCTTGAGACGACCAATCGGTCCCCTCTGAGTGCCTTTTTGCTTGCCAACGTGCTCACCGGTCTCGTCAATCTCACCATACCCACGATGCATGCAAGCTCAGCTATCTCAACTGTCGTCCTCGTCGTATATATGAGCACTGTGGTGAGCGCACTCTACTTCGTCGGCAGCTGGAACATGAGCAGCACTCTCGGCTCCTTACGCGATTCGTTCATGGGTTTAACGATCTCGAGAAATCGTAAAAAGTGAGGTGCATCGCATGGCAGGGGGTGACCTGTGCGTAGCCTGTGTGCGCCCGCTGGTGCCCCACGCACGTTGAGTATAAACGTTGATGAGGAGGTGAGCATGTTCGCCACGCCCTTAGGAGACCTCAGGAGAGAACACGAATGAAGGCTATTCCAGTACACACGACAGAGCGGCAGGGTGATGGTGAGCGCGGGGGGTTTGGGGGATACACCCAACACCATGTCTAGGGTGTATCCCCCATGTCTAGCAAGTTGGGGATACACCCAACATGGGGATACACAAACACCCAAGAACTTACCATGTCTAGCAAGTTCTTGGGTGTTTGTGTGGCTCTCCGCTCGTGGCCGCCCGCCCGTCGGCTTAGTGGTAACATGCTAGGTGTGGCGGTGAAAACCAAGCGCAAGGAGCCCAAACGCGCTGGCGAGGATGCGGTTATAGGCTACGGTGCGCATGAGCGCGGCGGCTCGGTCACGGCCGTTGTGACGGCGCTCGGATGCGATGACAGGACGGCCATCTCACTTCTCGCAAAACACGGTGGTGATCACAGTGCTGTCATCAGAGCCGGCACGCGGTGAGCATCTAGATGAAGGCTATACCACGCAGCCTCGCACCCTCTGGCGTTGAGCCGTGCAAGGTTCATCGCTGCGGGCACCTGCACCAGCTCTACGGAAAGCTATAGACACAACGACGCGTCAGTAAAGTACAACAGTTCAGGAGCATGCGCAGCCGCATAAGTTTGCACAGCGAACATGTATAGGGGGAAGCCTGCCTTAATTTTCCTTTCGCCCACATGTTCGTCGTTAACGACCTACACACGAGCTCTGTTCCAATTGCTCGGTTCTCTATAACGTCCGCAGCTACGGATCCACCGCCTATAACGTCCGCAGCTACGGATCCACCGCCTATCTCGTGCGTGAGACTCCAGTCCACGCACTGGTCGTCTCACGGAAACATTGCTGCGATCGCCTCTGGAGACTGGAACATAGCGCATCCATTGTGCCCAACATGTGGGACGGACACAAGGCGATGATCCAGCGGCGCACCAGCATAGACGTGCTGGACGTACTGCGCGAACGCGTGAGCGCGGGCCATGCGGCAGTGGCCCTGCAGGGCCGCCTCGCATGAGGTGTCGAGGCCGCCATCCTGGGGATCACATCCTGGCGTGCAGCGCTGCTCCGTCTGGAAGGGATGATCGCACACGTCCGACTCGCCCGATAGGTACGTGACCGTGCGGTTGCCGTACGCTGCTCGCATCGCCTCGACACCGCGCGCGGCAAGATAATCTGGCAGCGCGCCGTCAAACCCGTAGCCGTAAGCGTTGTAATCAACGCAGGTGCCCTTGGTGCCCTGAGGCTTGGCGAAGTCCCATCGCTGCGAGAGGATCGTGGTGTTGTCACAAAAGCCGCTGCACGTCCACGGCGCATCGATCACCGGCCGGAGATCGTTCAAATACGTGTACGACGAGGGATTGGCGGGAAAGTAGCCGAGCGTCACCCCGCTGCGCGGCTCGAAGCTACTCGCGAGCGCGAAACGCTGTACAATCTGACCGCCCGCAGAGTGGCCCGTGACGATGAGCGCCTTGAGGTTAGGGTAGGTGCGCTGGTCCATCATCGCGTGCAACATCTCGTCCAGCACGCTGAAGGAGGAGATGCTCGCAGATAGTGCCGCGCTCGAGTTGCCTCCCCATTTCCAATTCCGTTCCGCCGTATCATCGTCTTCCCAATAAAGCTCCGTGCTCGCGGGGCCGTCGGACGGCTCATAGATCTGCGGACTCGCAAGAAACACGTGTCGGGCCTCAGCCCCGAAGCGCTTCAGCAGCCCATTGTACATGGAGCAGAAGTAATCGTTACCATTGCGAGCGACGCCGTGGTGCACGATGACGCCCAGCGTGATGTCCTCGTCGTGCACGCCAAGCGGCGCAGCGGTGGGCGAGCGCCAATAGGGGAAGGCTCTGCCGACAGCCGGCGTGATGCTCACGTTGAAAAGGTCCTTGACGACGCCACACTGGGGATTGCATGCGCCACCCTCGCACCAGTCGCAGAGTGGCGGATCGTACTGGTACGCCAGCCGATCTCGGACGCCTTCCGAAAGGTGTTCGGCCTCTTGCTGCCCGACCACATCTGGCCTCGTCGTCCCCTCCTCGTCGGCACGTGAGGCCCTCCTGGGAGGCGAGTACGGGTCGCCCGGCTTGAGGGCACCGTCCGACGCGCTGACCGTGTACTTTTGGGACGGGGCGCCGCCGCTCATGTTCATGAAGTTGTATGTGTCTCCGTACTTGGCGTCGAGCTTCTGCACGCTCGTCTCCCACACGAGCGTCCTTCCCTTTTCGCAGCGCTCTGGCATCGTCGTGGGCGTCAGGACCCACGCGCGTCCGCCGGCCGAGCCCTGCATATGCATCGTCCCCTTGCCCGTCGAGTCGATCGCAATGGCCGTCTTCTCGTCGATACCGACCGCGGCGCGCGGTAGCTCGTCATCCTTCCACAGCCGCGCAGCCAAGGCGAGCAGCCTCCCGAAGCGGTCACGGGTCATGAAGTGCGTGTCCACGATGATGTTGGCAAGGAGGCCGGCGGGCGGGCTGTGCTTCAGGAACGCGTACGGCTGCAGCGTCATGTACTTGTTGTAAGGATCGGCAAGTGCCTCATCGGATGTGGCCGAGCCATTCGCACCGGTGTACACCGAGCCACCCTGTATGTCGCACCCAGCAGAGGTGCCGCCGACGGGAACACCGCGGGCTATGGCCGCCTGCAGACGCTGTTGCATCGTCGACGCCTGCCACTCGTCCAGGTATACACTCTGGTCGCCTCCCGCGAACCAAATCGCGTCAGCGCCATCAATCTTGCTAAGCACAAATGGATCCTCTGCGGCCGCACGGTTTTTGGTGAGAAGCGTGGCCACGCTGTGGGTGGAGCCAAGCCCCTGAATGTACGAGTTGTAGGCGTCGTCGCCGCTAGCACGAAGGACGAGGAAGTCGCCGCCGGCGCTCCACTTGATGTGTTGTTGGAAGGCGCTGTCTACATCGGTGCCTCCGCCCATGAGGATGAGCCCTGGGTGCGGTGTGACAGAGGCATCGCGATCGCACGAGCCGATGCACCAATAGGTGTAGTTGGCAGTGTCCAAGTGGATCGGTGTCGCGGCCGCGGCGACGCCGAACGCAAGAGTGCTTGCGACGCCGAACATCGCGAGGTCCATTCCAAATGCGCAAAAGTTGTGTCCCCCCCCACCTGGTGTTCTTGTGCACCCCCCTCTCCCGCGCGTGGTGTGGGACTTGACTTGACTTGTTCCCGTGTTTGTAGTTTTTGAACGGTTCAACCCCAGCAAACACTTAATTTGATTGTGATGGCGCTCGGCCGCTCGCGGTCATGCTCCTGCCATGCTCGCGGCAGGGGCTCGCGGCTCGGCCCCCTCACGGTCACATCCTCATGGTCCCATCGCTATTCGCTAACTCGCTGTATGCGTCAGCCTCGAAGGTCGAAGCACGAAGGTGAGGGGGGGGCGCGGGGCGCGAGCCGCGACGCGCGACGGGCCGAGCCCCGAGCGCGGCTGTGCGTTGTGCCTCGTGTGGCGGGCTCGGCCGTCTCCGCGCACCGCGGCGCGTGAGTAACGCGTGAGGCATGATATGTTATAATATACGGGCCGGGCTGCTAGGTTCGAACAGCGGGTCAGCGGGCCGGGCATGCGGCGGTCGATGCGGCGGCGGCCGCGGGTGATGTCCCACATGACGGCTGGCCCAAGCAATTGCTCATGTTACTGTTTTAATTCGCACTGCTACATGCAAACTATGCGCATGGATCAGGCCCAGGATACAAATGCGCGGTTTGACGGCGTGTGGCCAGAGTGGCAAGGGCCGGCCTGCGCAACGATACCGCTCAGTATCTACTCAGTATCCGCCTTCCATAGAAAGCCGCACCTCTTCGGCGACGATAAATCCATGCAAGCAAAACATAGCAAACTGCTGGCCTAAGCAAAGCACAGCTTCGCCTTCGCGCCTGAGTTATGGTTTATCATGCCGTGCATATCGCCCCATCTTTGAGGCGGGCGCACGGGCTCCTCCTCCATTTCTTCCTGGTACTCGATCGGAGCACCAAAGTCGGCAGCAATGACTTGCATGCCCGTGGCTTGCGTCGCGATGTGGCACTGCACGTGAATCAACCACTTCATCAGCACCGAGATGGTGCCAGGCACTAGCGGGGGCAGGCGATCAGCACCGAGCTTGTCCCTGATCGACCGCGCCTTGGTGTACAGCACCCTCGCGCTGAGCTGCTCAATCTGTTCGAAATTAAGGAGAGGAATGGTATGGCCTTCCACGTCTACCGAGGCTGGCAGCCAGTTGTCGCCCTGACGCAGTCCAAAGCATCGCGACATCAAAAGCCAAAAGAATCCAATCGCGAAATGGAAGCGGAGCGCGCTCGGCTTCTTCCGATGACGAAATTAATTGGTTGGAAGAGCGCAAAAAAGTTTGTGTGTGAACTCAAACCTCCATGTGGACTCAAGCCTCCATGTGGATATCCTGTTATTGTTTCGTTCCTTGATTTTTTCCTGCGCGGACGCTGCGGCAACCTCGCAGACGCGGCCGAGCTTAGAATATGTAGGGAACCAGATGCTTGCGCGTGGCCGGGTACCGAGCGCCGAATTTGCCGCGATTCCAAGTGCTTTGGGCCACGGAGCGATCGGCAAGATAGAATGTCATGCTTGCGAAGACGAACGCGTGAACGGGGTGCTGCCCGACGAGTGCGGCTCCCAACCAGCCTAAGAGTTCGAAGAGGTAGTGGGGTGCGGCGACGAGCTCGAATAGCCCTCCGGTTGGGATCTTATACTCCTTTTCGTCTGCTTTCCGCAGGTTGGACAGCAGGTAGTGGTGGTACAGGTTCCCGGCCAATCCGGTGAAGAAGAGCGCCACTCCAATCAGGTGGGTTCGCTCCATGTCGACCAAGTCCACAGCGTGTGCAAAGCGGCATTCGGCGAACACGGTCAGCGTGTAGAACAGCGCGATCGGCAAGGCTGTAGTGATGCACATCTGGCCCGAGTACTTGTGCAAGAGCAGACACTCTAGTACGCGCTTGCCGAAATGGGCGACCATGAGCCCTGGAACGAGCCGGGAGTTGCCGTCGTAAGTGTGCAGGCAGTACCCGCCCGCAAGGAGCGGGCAGAAGTAGAGGAAAACCATCCCCGCTCGCGATGGCACGGGATACGCGAGCTGTGCGGCGTGCGCAAATTTAGAGTACGTCAGCATGGCTTTCGCCCATTTCGGCAACTGATCAACGAGCGGCATTGTCCTTGATCGACCGCGCCTTGGTGTACAGCACCTTCGCGCTGAGCTGCTCAATCTGCTCGATCGAAACTAAGAAGAGGAATGGTATGGCCTTGCGCGTCTACCGAGGCTGTGGCAGCCACAGTTGTCGCCCTGACGCGCGTTCCCACCTCGCCTTTTGATCACGAACGACAAAGGGTTCCTCTCGCGTGTGGGGTCGTGACGAAAATTGATTTTTCATACTTGCGCTCCTCTCTGTGGGGCGATGACGATCCTGTACGACCCCACCCACTTCATCAAGACGATCATCTTTGGCATGAAATACTCTGCGCTCAAGAGGTCAATTACCTCGAGCATCATGGTCGTAACACTCATATGGTACATAGCCCTTATAACCATCTGGCGAAATGCACTGCCGCTGACGGGGAGGTACTTAAAGAATAGTTCCGGGCTCCTTCAGAGCGGCGTAACCTTCCTGGGCACATTCGTGACCTTCAACATTTGCCACTACAACAGCCATTGCTACCAACGATGGCACGCAAACTGGACCGCCTCCCTGAGGGAATGGAGTCGGTTGAACGATGTTGGGATGCAGGTTTACGCGCACATGGGCTATGACCATCTCATGGCGTGCGACGTGATGCGGCTGATGCACGCGGCGAACTGCTTGATCGTCCTCGAGAGCGTCATGAAGCTGGGTAAGGATCAGACCTTGCTCATCGTCGAAAACCACAAGCTATTATCGCCCGAGGAGGCCGCATTCCTCAAGAAGAGCCCTGTGAACAGCGGCAACCAGTGCGTCCACTGGGCGCTGCAGCTGGTATCCGAGGAGGCGCGGCAGGGACGGATTCAGCCTCCAATCTTGGCAGGCCGTATTGACCAATCGATCTGCGAGTGGCGTCAGAATGTCACCCTGCCACCTGTGATGTTGTTGACCCCGATTCCCTACGTCTACTTTCACACGATGGGCTCGCTCTTGGTGATCTTCAATCTGCTCCTCAGCCTTCAGCTCTCTCTCGCCGCAGTCCCGCTGTACCCCGATGGTGCCATCAACGACCTCGACATCCCGTTATGGTCCACGAACATCACGTGCGCCACCGTCTCGCTTCTTGTGATGACTGTCTCGCTCGGGTCCTTGCTCGAGGCGGCGAAAATGCTCGCCGACTCTTTCGGTCACGACGCCGACGACTTGCCGGCGGGCGAGTATGTGATGCGAGCGCTCGCAGGGCACAAGGCGCTATTCAAGGAGGCGATTGCAGCCGGGCAGCCTTGCATCGGCCCCCACCGCTTGAAAGGTGGCCATGCTTACCACGCGGCGGAGCATCACGAGAGCGGCATTGATCTCAAAAGTGGCAGCCGCCCCGACAAGGCAGCTGACGTCAAGGTGCCGCTCTTCCACGCGCCGCTCCCGCCAAACACATCCGACTTTATCAAACGGCTTGCGACGCATCCCAAGTACGCATACAAGCCGCAACCGTCAGGACGAGCGTATGAGCGGATCCTCTCCAAAAAATTGGCTTTGAATGGTTTCCGATTTGTGGAGGCTCACGTTCACGACCCTAAGAACGAGCAATGGCTCGAGTCCAACAAGTGAACTCGAACGCTTCGAAAGGTCAAGCGGGAATTACCCAAGGTGTGGATGCTTCAAGGCCGCGAGAGACCATCACCATCACCGTCGTTTCGGAAAATGGACTCTTCCTTTAAACCTAAAAATCGTGAGTGATTCCGTTACATGTAACGTGTTGTGTGTACCGGTATGTCCCGGCTACCCCTGTGTCATTGAACCGGAATTCAACGTGGAGTGAGCGTGGGGGGACCGCGAAGAAACTGAACTGAACTGAACGTGAATTCGCGACGGCGGCGCTTTTCCTTCAAGTTTCATGTTCTTCTGCGTCCTTGTCCTTGGCTCAGCCAGTCATTCGCATTTGAGGACGTTAGCTGCACCTTTTGGAGCCACCGTCCACCCCAGTTTAAGCTATGAACGAGTCGCGAGCGAGCTAAGTGGAGTCATTGCGCTTGCTCCCATAGGACGAGGTGAGCTGCTCGCATCTGTGCCGCTCGAAGCGTGCCTGTTCACGGCACGACATCGCGACGACGACGTGGTGCTCGCGCAGCTGCTCTTGGACGCGGCCGCCAGCAGCGGGCGGTGGAGTGAATATCGCGCCAAGATCCTGCCTCCTTGGACTGGTGCGGCCATGTTCTGGGAGGAGGCCGAGGCGGAGGAGCTGCAGTGGCCTCAAGCCGTTGCTCTTGCCCGCGCCCTGCGCATGCGAATGACGTCACGAACCGGTGGCGTGTACTCGGCGAAGTCTAAAAATCGCGACGAGATGCGGTGGGCCTTGTCGATCGTCTATTCGAGGAGCTTTGCCGTGGAGGATGCGGATGATGAGAGCGCGGCCGTGCGATGCCTCGCCCCCGTGCTGGACTTGTTCAACCATGTGCCCGAGTCACCCGTGGAGTATGCTGCGCGATGGGCGGAGCAGGACGACGACGACGACCCACCTGCGTCGCCCTGGAGGCTCAAGGGATCTCAAGTCGAGCTGCTCGCCTACGAGGACGTAGCCGCGGGTGACGAGGTGCGTATCCCGTATGGCATCGAGTGCAGCCATGAGACTCTCGTGCAGTCGGGCTTCATCCCCGAGCCCAATTCGGCGGACTACGTGCCCCTCTTCTCGGACATGCGCGCGCTCGCGCGGCACGCGTCCGCGGCCTTTGGCCTCGAGCCAGCGCAGGAGCAGCGCCGCCTGAGACTCCTCGAAGCGCTTGATGCCGTCGACGCGCCGCTCGCCGTACGTCCTGGGTCGCTTGCGGCGTCGGGTCATCTGCTCGCGTGTACGCGACTCTTCGCGGCCTCCGATGCTGAGCTCGAGGGCGAGGGCGAGGGCGCCATCGCCTTTAAGGAGAATTTTGATCCGGCCGTCGGGCACCACACGTTGTGTGTGTGCGGGGCGACCGAGGAGCAACGCATGGAACTGGACCGCGCCGCATGCGAACTGCTCGCACTCGCAGCCGACGAGTGCCTTGGAGCACTGCCCACGACGGCGGAGGAGGACGCGATCCTCCTAGCGCAGACCGCCATCGACGTCGAGGAGCATGTGGGCGCCGTCGAGGCGCTCATCGTCAAGCACGCGAAAGGGACGAACACGAGCGCGACTGAACCGAAAGAGGGTCGGATTGCCGCTGCTTCTGCCGCGCCAGAGGAAGCGGCGCGACGTTTTGAGACTGCTGTGCGGTACCGCCGAATGGCCAAGCTGTTGGTGGCGGGATTCGCAGAGCAGTGCAGGAACGTCTATTTGTGACATTGTGAGTTAGTGCCTCACTCGCGTTGTTTTGGGCAATTGGACTGAAAAATGGCGGTTCCGTCATTGTAGGCGAGGTCGGCCAGCACGGATGAACTTCAATGCAGTCTTGATGGCACCCACGGCGGCCGCACCGATGGCGGCCCCGAGATCTATTCCCCACCCACCAACCATCATCGGTGGCACACCCACACTACCGCATCGTGCCTCCTCTGGCCAGCGCATCAGCAAATCGGATCACCAGTACATCCATCGGAATGCTGGTCTGGTTCAGCCGATACTGCTTCCACCTTCCGCTCAGCCGATGCCACCTTGGCAGCACGACACGGACATTTCGGAGACGCTCCAGCAAGCGGGTATGCTGAACGTCGAGCGTGCTTCAGTGACAGCACGAGCTTCGGCTCGGCCGCACACAGCCGAGCCGACGACGCGTCATCTCGAGAGCTTTGCAAGGCCGACGGCAGCCCCCCGCGCAGTAGCGTCCGCTTCTGCAAAGAGCAAGCTACCGCCACGCATGGCATCCACGACGGAAAGCTCAACCTGGCCATCACAGCTTGTGCTCTCGGGCACCCAGCTCACCAAGAGCGCAGCACCGCCGTCTGTCATCGGCCTCGGATTTGAGCCTCGGCCTGAGAAGCCCGGGCTCGAGCGGGCTCTCGCCGCCGGGCTTTCGCCGCTCGACATGCCAATGCTCTGGCCGTCGTTCGCTGAGAGTGGCGCAGAGAGTGCCATCACGGAGAGTCGGATGTTCAGCTGCATGGAGACCTTTGCATGCAGCCCGCTCGCGGCGGCGCTCGCCATGCCGTTTAGTGCGCTGCACCAGCGGAGCGAAGAGTCAGGCCCGCTGCTCGCCTTTAGCGGCACCAGCAGCGGCATCGGCGTCCGCAGAGCGAGCCATGGGCTCGGCTTGCGCGGCATAGAGGATGAGGAAAGGCAGCAGCAGATGTTCACACCTCTCCAACCGACAGTGAAGGGCTATGCCACCTACGGCGTGCACAGCAGCCGGCAGCTCACGGCGCTCGCGCGCGTCTCGGCCACCAACCGCGCGAGCCTCGGCGCGGCTAAGCGGCGGCAGCAGCAGCAGCAGCAGCAGCAGCAGCAGCAGCAGTGGCAGCAATGCATCGCTCCCACACCCAGCAGTGCATCGTTGCGGCCGCCGTCAGCGAGCTCACTGACGCGGGAGTCGGCGCCAGTGCTGGAGGCGACGAAGGGCAAGCTGGCCGCCGACACTGACGGTTCGTCCTCGTTTGCGGGCGCATCGCAACCTGCGTGTACAGTGAACCACCCGGTGCGCGGAGATTTGCGAGGATGCTCTGCGACGCCGCCGCAGCTCGATGCCGCTTGGCCGCTCGAGACCACAGCCCAGTGCGGCGCCCATGGCGGGAGCTCAAATAACCTGCTTGATACCTTGGGCTGCTGCTCCGCCCTGAGCACCACCAGTAGCACGTGGGGCGCTCGGAGTCCGCGACCGGCCACCGCGCCAGGAGGCCATCGCGCGCGCGACTCTGTGTCGGCCAGCTTGCTAAAGAGTACTCTGGTGTCGATGCCAGCGCCACTGGGCTTCAAGGATCCGCTGCAATGCCGACCTTCGACATCCCCTGCAAAGCCGACCTCAGCGAGCGTTCTCCCACCGGCGCCGCCGCACCAAACGCCGGCCACGTCGATGTCGCTGCTGAGCTCCTCCTCGAGAACACCGCCCAGGCACAGAGCGTCCAGACCGTCCTCGTTCATGCGTGCCGAGGGGGGCCAGCAGCCACCGCCGGCGAGCGACCTATCAGCCGGCGAGCGCCACGGGATGGAAGCCGCGGCGGCTGGCGCCTCGGAGAGAGATGTGGCGGCGGGGGCGTGGTGGCTCGGCCGCGGCGCTAACTTTGGTGGCGCCCTTGGCCTCGGCCGCGACCTTCCGGCCAGATGGGGCCCTCGCCACATGGGCAACATCGGTACCCATGCCACGGGCAAGCGGCGACCTCTGACGGCTGCGGCTGCCCCTGCAGGCACCGCCGCCGTCAGCCACCTCAAGGAGCAGAGGAGGGCGACCAGCGCGACGGCTATAAGGCTGCCCTTCGCTGACCGCAGTGGCAGATAGCGGCAGTGCGCGAGGGAGGCGCGCTGGCCGCTGGAACCAGCGGACCGCTTGCGCGGCGGGGGCGCTCACGCGTGACGGGGCTCTGGCGTGCTCTGGGTCCGGTGGGGCCCGCCCGTCAAGTGCTTACACGTGCGTCTCACCTCGGCATCTCTATGCGCTTTTGTCACGCTTGCTCGCTGTCGCTCGGCCGGTAGCCGCGGCCGGCGGCGGCGCGGCGGGGCCGGGGCCCCGGTGCCGGGACCCCGGTGGCGGTGCGGTTTCCCAAAATTAGGTTGCTTATTTTATACTGCGCGCAGCGGCCCGTGTCGTCCGAAACTTGTAACTTCAACGTTATGTGGTTTCAGGTTTGCGACCGAACCCACCGGGCACCGCGCGGCGTCCGGCGTGCGGCGAGCACGCGGGCACTTGTCCGGACACCGGAGGCGGAGCGACTCTGCGCTCCGTCTGGCACTCCGCTCACCGTTGCCGGTGGGGTGCCGCTCGTTACACTGCGGCGCGGACGCGGCCCCGCGGTACCACCCGGGCGCCCGGGGCCGCGCAGCGCGCTGCCGCGCGGGCGAACCGACCCGGCACCCGCCACCGATACAGAGACAACTTTGAACTTACAACGGCTTAGTACACTCAAGAACGCTCTTGACTCTAGACGGACAGACTGAGACCTGTGGAACTACAGTACACCGCGCCGTCTGGCGGACGCCCCCGACACACGGATCGAGGACGCACCTATACGCGTATGTTACAGCCGGTAACTATCGGCAATGGAGATTACATCACAGGCCTCACTCACGGCCAGCAGCAGCATATTCAAGTACATGGGGTACAAGGGCTCTCCAGCTCGCCTCCTCGTCGATCCGGACGCCTCACGGCGTCGAAGGCTATGGTACACGTCCTCGGCGATTGTACAGACGAAGGCAACAGGGGCACGTTAGGTTGGCCAGCTCGCGATGCGTTGTAGCGTCGAAGTCAATGGTCCACGAGGGGCGTAGCGCGTCGCCAGCAGTCCCCGGCATTCAGTCCTCGGCATTTAGTCGATGGTCCTCGGCATTTAGTCCTCGGCATGGGTATGGACGCATGAAGAAGGGGCACTTGGACACGAAAAGGCGCAGCGGATGCACACATCAGCTGTTCGTAATTCTGAGGCAGGTCTCGAGGAAGGAGGTCTGCACTGTCGCGTGCTCGGTGGCGACGGTTTCGGGGAGGACCTTGCCGAATTTCTCGGAGACCTGGGCGGTCCGCTTGAGAAGATCGCGCTGGATCTCCATTGGGTCAACGAGGGCCTTGCCGCGAATGTGCAGAGGCTGCGTGCCGATGGCCTGGATCATCACCTCCACGTCACCCTCGCGCGTGAGAGATTTGGCGTGCGTCACGAGCACAAAGGTGCTGAGCCACTCGTGCTTCTCCTTCTGCGAGGGCAAGTGCGCGATGTCGCTCAGCATCTCGCGCACCGCCACTTTCGTCGCCACGCTGCGCAGCATCTGGCTGTCCGCGGCGGCGTTGCTGATCGTGTGCGCCATGGAGGCCTGCGTGCGATTACTGCTCGGCTCGGTGAGGGTGGAGATGCGCTCCAGGTGCTGGACCCACACGCCCGCGAGATCTTCGCGCACCGCCATCAGCTGAAGCCCCACCTTGGGCGGCTCGATCTCTAATGTGAAGCCCTGGGACGAGCGGCCGCCCGCAGTCTTGAGGTACGGGTTGTTGGGCGAGAGCTGCCGGAAGCCGGGCATGGGCACGAAGAAATCCTCGGTCCCTGACGTGCGTAGCACATTGAGGAAGTCGTAGAGCCGCCCCTTCTGCTTCTGCTCCTTCTGCTCCTCGAAGAACTTGGTCCACTTGCCGTGCAGCCAAATCTGCAGCCCTCGGTTGTTCACCTGTCCATGTGCGCAGAATGGCGGGTCAACGCATGCGAGAGGGATTTCAGGATGACTGGGCAGGAAGGTGCTATGCGACGCACCTCGCCGAAAGTCTGCACCTGATTCTCCACCGAACGACTCATCAAGGTATCTGTGAGCCACGCAGCCTCATCAGGGTACAACATCTGCATGACAGGCGCGGACGTACGCGGCATCTGGCGGGGAGCAGCGCCCGTGATGATGAGCGCACTCGCGAACGATGGCAGTAGCGCCAAAGCGACCATTGTCACAAGTCAACGGCGGCTAAATGATGGTGCCCGACATTGAAAGTTGGAAGGGTGATCGCTTTTGTGTGTTTGATTGATGACATGATGACTGTGCATTGCAGAGGAGCGTCCAAAACATTCAAGCGATGTGGCCATTTAAAAAACAACTTCGCTGTCGATTACCCCCCCTGCAGAAGCACAGCCAGACACTTTCAGAAAACGCATGCAACGGCGCTTCTTTTCTACTTTTGACTACTTTGTATTCGGACGCTACGTCCGCTCCACACAAAAGCGATTAGACTCTGAGAATGGTTACGCGCGACATCGCGCGCTCCCTGCGCAGCTGTTGCTCCATCTCGAAGACCTCTATCTCCATCTCCATCTCCATCTCGTCGATCACGGTACCGCATGAGGTTGAGGAAGGCCCGAGGCTGGACATCATCGACTGAGCGGCTCGTGCGCCCAACGCAAGCGTGATCTCAACAGATGCCATTCTTACTCCTCTCGTCTCCGGCGGCTTGACAGGAGGTTCTTCGTGCCGCCTGATGGAGATGCAAGACGCGCGAATCTGACAGCTGATGAGCAAGACCACAATAGCAACTGCGACGGCGGCGAAAGTAGATGCGATGGTCGCGACCATGCTGCTCGCGTTGCCATCCCCAACCAAGGAGGGCGCAAATGCCAGTGCTGGAGTGAGAGCGACCGTCACAATTGGTGGAGGCAGGGCGGGCGGCGGAAGCGGGGGCGCGAGGACGACTGGCGCGCTCACATTGAACCTGATCGTGGGCAGCTGTGCCGCGAAGCTCGAGGCGACGGCGCCCCTTCCGAGCATTCCCGCCAAGTTGCTATTGGTCACAGGACCCACCTCCGTCACAGTGATCGTCACCGCAAGACCGGTGAGTGCCACTGAGTTGACCGTAACGCCGAGGCTGGCCACGCCAGCGGCAATCGTATCCGAACTCGAGGCGCTCAGATTGGTTTGCGACGCACTCGCCGCGTAGTCGTACGTCCGCTGAGCTTCCAAGAGCACTGTTGGCGGTGGATGTGTCATGTTGTGCGAGCTAAGGACGCGACGACGCTGCGCCACGATAGACACTTCGCAGGTACCCACCAGCCCAGAGCACAGGCTGCCCACGACAGCGTGGACGAGTGCGGATCGATTCAACG